>Ga0316187_10001402_pt1 | contig 20701 bp, 17 predicted proteins | sample CroRivburrow1_MG_FD_204927 | JGI IMG/M metagenome (GOLD analysis project Ga0316187, IMG submission 204927) | Coastal sediment microbial communities from Maine, United States - Cross River worm burrow 1 | ecosystem: Environmental > Aquatic > Marine > Coastal > Sediment | place: USA: Maine...
AAAGTCAAAGCGGGGGTGGATTTTATTCAGACCCAATGCATCTACAACATGGACAAGTTCCGCAAATGGGTCCAACAAGCCAATGACATGGGTTTGACGGAAAAAGTTTATATCCTGGCAGGTGTCACGCCCATGAAGAGCGTTGGTATGGCCAGGTACATGAAGGCCAAAGTCCCCGGAATGGATGTGCCCGATGAAATTATAAAAAGGCTGCAGGGTGCCGGCAAAGGAAAGGTCGCCGACGAAGGCATCAAGATGGCCTGCGAGCAGATCGAAGAATTCAAGGAAATGGAAGGTGTCGCCGGTGTTCATCTGATGGCCATCGAATGGGAGCACAAGGTGCCGGAAATTGCCGAAAAAGCCAAAGTACTGCCTAGACCCCAGGTTGACTGATGCAGGCTGCGAAAGCTCTAATCGGTTAACGCTTGCGCATACATGATATGAACACCATTGAACAGTTCGTGGTCAGCGGCAGTCATCGGGAGATTGGTCGCAACATTGGTCATCACTTTGCCGGTGCGATTCATCGTTTTTTTGATAATTATCTCTTTTTGCAAGAACAACTTCTGCCCTTCCTGAAGAGCTCGACCGGTCAACGCCTCTTTCAATCCTATCTCAAAATGAATTCGGCATTCTACACTCTATTAATAATGTCGCTCCGCGGCCCGTAAACGTCGGATTGGCGCGCCACTTTATCGCCCGCTCACTGCTTGAAGCAAGCTCGTTGGAGGACGCCCTTCGGCGTGTTGCAATACCCGACCGGGCGGCGGGATTCAATTACAATATTGGCTCCCATGCCGAACGCCGCATCATCAGTGTCGAGGTTTCACCTGATCGTCATCATGTCCATGAGGTCCAGGGCTATTATACACATACCAATCATTATTTCGAACTTAACGACCAGAAGCAAAATATTACCCTGTCAAGTCGAAAGCGACTGGAACGTAGCATGGCCCTTTGCCGGTCGACATTTCCCACCAATTCCGGACATGTATTGGCGTTGCTGGCTGATCAGGCCGATCGCGATTATCCGATTTATCGTGACGCCACATTTCCGGATGACAATGCGACCCTATGTTCGGGACTTTTTGACCTGGACAATCGTCAGTTGCACATCTATTGGGACAACCCGCAAAGGGAACCGGAGAAGTATATTCAAATAACCATGTAACGATTCTATAATTTTTATGGTTTTCCCCGAAAATAAAAAAATTATAGATTGTTAGATTCTATTATCTAATTTTATACTTTAGCTTATCTGCGCCATGTAAAAGAAATCCTGATTGCTTTTTTCCTGTCACTGATGATAATCCCTAATTTAACATACATTTCTCGTGGGAGCGGCTTCCAGCCTTATATGACCTATGCAAGCGCCGCAGGCGTTACCTGACTTGCCAAAATAGTTTACAGAAATTTAAAACATTTCAATTGGAGATTATTAAGACATGGTTGACAAAGTAAAACACCCGGTGGCTGCTGAAATTATAAGTCGCTTCGTCCAACGGACCATTCGATCCAAACAATACGACGCCCGGGCAAAAGAGCGCCTGCCCGGTGGCGACACCCGTACGGCAACCTATTTCGCGCCATATCCGGCTTACATGATGTCCGGCAACGGCTGTTATCTCTTCGATGTCGACGGCAACAAGTACCTCGATTTGCTCAACAACTACACCTCCCTGATTCACGGACATGCGCATCCGGAAATTATCGTAGCCGCCAACGCTCAGCTTAAAAACGGTACGGTGTTCGGTGCGGCCAGCGAAATCCAGTTCCAGCATGCCGAGCATCTGTGCAACCGCATCACCGCAATGGACCAGGTCCGCTATTGTAACTCGGGTACCGAGGCCACATTGTTTGCCATCCGGGCCGCCCGGGCGTTTACGGGCAGGGATATCTTCATCAAAATGGACGGCGGCTATCACGGCTGTCACGATGCCGTTGAAGTCAACATTTTCGCAGATCCCAACTCCGCAGACTCAGCCGTCAAGCATATCGGGCCCGGTGTATCGGCCAGCGTTCTAGAGGATGTTAGAATCGTGCCTTTCAACGACCTCGATGCCGTCGAGGAGACGCTTATAACCAACGCCGACAGCGTCGCAGCCATTATGACCGAGCCGCTGATGGGTGCCGCCGGCGCCATATGCCCACAGCCCGGCTATCTCAAAGGGCTGCGGGCACTGGCCGACAAATACAAGGTGGTGCTCATTTTCGACGAAGTCATGACCTTTCGTCTTGGTATCGGCGGGCTGCAGGAAATAGAGGACGTCAAGCCGGATCTTACCACCCTGGCCAAAATAATCGGCGGTGGAATGCCCATCGGCGCATTTGGTGGCCGCCAGGAGATCATGTCGCGATTCGATCCGGCCCATGAAGCGCCGATTTTTCATTCCGGCACCTTCAACGGCAATAACATTACCATGGCAGCCGGCATGGCTGCCATGAAGTTATACGATCAGGCAGCGGTCACAAGGCTTAATCAACTGGGCAACCGACTTCAAGACGGCTTGACAGCCGCTTTAAAAAAGACTGGTCTTAAAGGCTGCGTTTCCGGATTGGGTTCCTTGCTGCAACTGCACTGGCAGGACCGGCAGCCTGCCAATGCAAAAGATTCCATGGTGGGAATGACGAAAGCCGGTGAACTGCCCCATTTGGTCCACCTGGAGATGATGAATCGTGGTGTTTACTCCGCCCCCCGGGGCATGTTTTGCCTGTCCACACCCATGACGCAGGGGGATATCGACAAAGCCGTTGTATCGTTTAAGGAAACACTCTTGATGCTCAAGCCTTATATTGCGGACACAACACCTCATCTGCTCGCCGATTGATATTACCATATATACTTTCCCGCAACCGCCATAATCTTTTCACTGAAGCTCAACTTGAAAGGCGCTAGTACCCGCTCACACTCGCTGATATCCGCTACCAACTGACTGCGAAGTGCTGAAATAAACGGATCATCTTTGGTTCCGTGGACAAAGACCGTCAACTCTTTGCTCGTAAGCATGCTTCGCGGTGTCAGGTTGGCTGATCCGACCGCGGCGATGACACCGTCTGTCAGGAACACCTTCGAATATCACCACCTGCCGGTCCACGATGAAGTATTTGCTGTGATCCGTGTCCGCAAATACGTCATTGTCGACGTTGATATTTTTATATCCTTTTAACCCCGCGTCGGTAAATACCGGGCTTGGTTTGCCATTGAGCATATCACCGAGTTCGAACACTGTCCCCAATACATCCTTGCGGATCGTCACCACCACTCCTCGATCAGCCGCAGCTTTAAGTTTTTTGACCATGTGTCGGCCGATCTGATCATCTTTCCAGATATAGGTCTGAATATAGATCGAGTCCCGGGCGTCATCGATGGCGGAAAGCACTTTCCCAAAGGCGGACTCCCCGTCCAACAGCAGTTCCAGTTCGCTCAAGTCCTTGGCTGGTTCCTTAAAAAAGTCGCGGGACAAAACGATGTCCGGTTCCGGGCCCAGGCCCAAAGGATTGAAAACAAAGGAAATTGCGCTCGTCAGCAACAATATAAATATACCGGAGATCAGGAAAATAATTTTCTTGTGACGTTTCATTAATTTTCCATTAGTTAATTTGGTGTGACAAGCATTCCCACAATTGGTATCCGTCGAACTTCGCTGGGCGCCCAGGCCTTTTGGTTAAAATCAACGGCCCGCATGGATCTTGAACCTTATCAACTAATTGGAAGCCTCATCTACAGACGTTCCGTCTCTTCCCGGGCAATCTGTACCCAACGAATCACACGTTGGGCATCATTGCGGATAGTATGATTGTCTTTCATGATGATCTCCAGGCGGCAGCCTTGAATGAGGGCCAACATGTTGCGTAGCTCCGCACGGATTCGCGATTCGTCAAAATCTTTCATGGCCAGATCCGTGGGACTCAGTTTAAGCGAGTAGATGTAATTGGCTTTTAATTCTTGGGCCATTTTCGTTTTATCCGCCCAAGGGGATACCGACACCCTGCGCAGGTTGGGAATCTGTTTAACAATCGGCCAGCGTAGATCCAGCGATTCACAGCACCCGTAGCAATTGAGCCCGAAACGCTTGAGAATCGGTTCCTGGTAGGGAAACACAAATTCTGCGAAGGTATCCGGTGAGACGCCCACGGTTTCCTGGCTCTCGCCAAACCCCCACATATCTTTGCAGCGAACCGTGCCGTTGAAATCAGGTTGTGGCAGCTCCGATGTCCATCCCAGACCGCCTGAGCCCACATAGGTGCCGTCATTATTCAGACTGAGGAGGTTATTGTGCTCCAACTGGTTCAGCAGGGCCAGTGTGCCATCGCGTAAAACAGTCATGATGGCGTGCAGAATGGCGGGATTATCGTAGACATCCATCATGACCTGCTGCAGCCCGCGCAACTCGACTAATAGTCGGGTCAGCCCCAGGGACCACCACCAGAGGGTTTTGACCCGGACCGTCAGGATATCGCCCAAAATGGTTTCGGCCACCTCGCGCAACTGTCGGGTAGCGTGATCATCCATCCGGATTTCGGGATAATGGAGTTTGACCACATCCGCGTCGGTCTTGATGGGTGCTTCCCAGGTGTAGGCACCGTTTGCCTGTCCGCCGATGCGGGTTTCCGAAAGACCCCAATCCAGGGGTTCATGGTTGTGGGGAATATCAAAAAAGGGCTGGAGGGTGTAGTCATCCTTCATTTGCGTGCCCCAAAAAACTTCTTTGCGCAAATGCATTTCCCACTGCCGCGCCAAGGGATTCTCGCATTGGATACGGTTCGGAGGAATGATTTCCTGCCAGCCGTTTTCGGGATCACAGAAGACCGGTGGGCGGGTTGCTTCAAGGGCATTGTGGCGGGTCCAGAGTTCTCTTTTCCGGTCCTCAATGGGCCGCGCCGCAAGCTCCCCTGCTTCGTGGGCCAGGCGTCGCAGAATATCAGCATCGCGGCGGTTGATCCGCAGGTGCTTGCCGGCCAACCGGGCCTGGACGGAAATAACATCCCGGGATTGATCCAGGGCGTGATCGCTTGCCGGGCGTTGACGATCGGCGGTTATAGATCCCATGTGTCGATCCTTTCTAATCTAAGTGGTTGAATTGAACTTCGATAAAGCCGGAGGATTGTAATGGCAACCGCTCAAAACAGTAATTAAAACCGGGAACAAACTAAGTAGTTCTGAATTTACCGCACAGAACCTTTTTGCGATGCGTTGCAGGACTACTTCAGTCCTCCGGCAAACCCGCGGGTCAATCCTTTCTGGACCACGCCGACCAACGCCAAAATTGGCATCGAGGCCAGGAACCCGATGGCCGCAAGACGTCCCCAAAAGGTTTCGTCCTCGGTGATCAGGGTGGCGATGTAAGTGGGCAGCGTAAACTTTGACGGTGTCTGGATGAACAGCAGCGAGTAGACAAATTCGTTCCAGCTCAGGATCATCAGAAACACGCTGGTAGCAATCAAACCCGGCGTCATGATTGGCAACACCACCGTCACCATACGGGCAAGCAACCCGGCTCCATCCATCAACGCGGCTTCTTCGTAGCTTACGGAGACATCACGGACGAATCCAATCAGCATCCAGATCGCGAATGGCAGGGCGTAGACCTGATAAACAAGGATGAGCCCCAACAACGTATCCAACAATCCCAATGTTCGAAGCACTTGGTATAACGGAATAGCCAGCACAATGGGTGGTGACAGTTTAATCACCAGGACAAACAGAAGGAAGAAGGTATCAAGGCGCTTTGGCAGCCGCAAACGCACCAGGGCGTAAGCGGCCGGAAATCCGGCCAACAAAGCCAGAAACGTGGATCCGAAAGCCACGACCAGACTGTTCAACACCTTGCCCAGGATGTCGTCTTCAATCAGTTGCCGGTAATGGGCCAACGTCGGCGTTTCGGGTAGCAGGTTGATGGTAGGAGACACGTACTCGATCGGTGGTTTTACAGATGTCCCAACCATCCAAATCAGGGGCAGGAGCATAACGCCGGTGACGCAGTAGACCAGCAGCGGATGAAAGGTTTTACGCCACACGGGATCGTCCCTTGATTATGTTGACCGCATAAACCGCCGCGAGTAACCCAGCAACGACGATCATCACCACCGCGGCCGTCGAGGCGAGACCCACATCGAAAAACTTGAACCCCAGCTTGTAGACGTACATGGACAAGGTCTCCGTCGCCTGCCCCGGCCCCCCCCCGGTTAAGGCGTACACCTTGTCGAAGATCTTGAAGCTGTCGATGCTGCGCAGAAGAGCGGCCAAGAGCATATGGGGAATAAGAAGCGGCAATGTGATGGTGACCAGAATCTGAGTCGGTGAGGCCCCATCCATGTGTGCGGCCTCGTAGGTTTCGGGCTGGATCGATTGTAGGCCGGCAAGCAATATTAAAAAGGTGAGCGGCGCTGTCTGCCAAAGGTCCACGAGGACCAGGGAGATCAGCGCCAAGTCCGGATCAAACAGCCATTCGACGGGCGATAACGAAACCGCCCTAAGCAGGTTATTGAGAAACCCGAAATCGTAATGGAACCAGGCACGCCAGATGGCCGTCACCACCATGGTCGAGAGGACGAAAGGCGCGATGAGCATGGGGATAATCAGCCACCGCCCGGGAAAACGGCGGGAAACCATCAACGCCAGCATCAATCCCAGGGCTACTTCGCTGACCGTCGCCATCAGGGTGAAAGCAATGGTATTCCATGTGGCCTGCTGAAAGAAGGAATCGCTTAATAGATACTGGTAGTTTTCGCCCCCGATGAATTTAGCCCCCTCGAATCCATAATCGGTCATGAAAAATGATAAAATCAGGCCACGGCCCAAGGGGTAGATGGTAAGCAGTGCGAACAGCGCCGCAGCGGGGCCAAGAAGCAAAAGGGATGTGAACCTGGCTCTCTTCAAGGTTTATCTCCGAAGAAAAAGGCGGAATCCCGTATTTTAAATCTACGGGACTCCGCCAGTCTGTAGGAAGTTTAACGCTTCAGAGCTCGGGAGATCTTTTTATTCGCTTCCATCAGGGCTTTTTTCGGATCCATCTCGCCGATCAGCGCCAATTGCAGATAGTCACCCATGATCGCTTCAACTTCGGACCACTGGGTGATTCGAGGGCGTGGCTGTGCGTTTTGCAGAGCCTTGACTTGAGCCGGATACCACCGGTACTTGGCAATCACGTCAGCGTCTTCGTAAACACTGGCCCGGGTCGGTGGCGTGCCCAATTCCAGGGTGAGTTTTTTCTGGACTTCGGCGGAGGTCAAGAAGTCGATGAAATCTCGACCGCGTTCGGGGTTCTTGGCATCGGCCGGGACCCCCAACAACCAAGCGCCGAGCATAGGTGCGGGTCCCTGGACCTGACCCGGAGCGGCCATGATCTCGATCTTACCCGGTACCTTGGATTTTGCGGGGTCATCCAGGGAAGGAGCCCAGGACGGCCACAATTCGATGGCCATTGCGGTTGTGCCCTGCATCAGGGCGTCGCGCACTTCCGAGGAATTGTAGGTTTCGACACCTTTGGGAGCATAGGGCTTGAGGGAGAGGTAGAGCATCAACGCGTCGAGGGCGGCGTCGCTGTCCAGTTGCGCTTTGCCGTCGGCGCCTACAATCCTTGCGCCGTGGGCCCACAGGATCGGCAGGAAACCGGTAACGATCGGATTACCCTTCGTACCTCGGAAGACGACACCTGAAACCCCGCTTTCATTTTCGCTGATGGCCTTGGCCGCTGCCACCACATCGGTCCAGGAAGAGGGCCGACCGAAGCCGTGCTTCTCTAACAAATCTTTGCGGTAGGCGAACAATTCGACGTTACCGACAAAGGGCACCGCATAGTAAGGTCCGGTTCCTACTGGAAAGCGCGATACGTCCCGGGCCGGCTTAACGAAGTCCTCATCAACACCCCCGCCCAGTTTGTCAAGATCCGCGAGCCATCCGTGGGACATGAACTCGACGGCCCAGGTGTCGTCCATCATCAGAACATCATAGGCGCCGGCTTTCTCGCGAAGAGAAATCGTCGCCTTTTCCAGGAGCCCTCCCCATGGCAACTCAAGTCGCTCGACCTCAAGGTCGGGGTTTTTGGCTTTGTACATCTCTACGGCCATGCCCAAAGCTTTCGCGTAGCCCCCGTCACGACCGGCGATAATCAGTTTTTCTGCCTGCGCGACCCCCGCGCAGAAGATAACGGCACTCGCTACCAATGCGATCGCCACCAAGGCAGTAGTTCGAAGTTTCATAACAGCACCTCCTCTGGCCCTAAGGCCTATGATGCGGCATCCAGATCTACACCGCGATGATTATTGGAAACGTTTGCATTTTCATACATCATTTTCTGGAAATCAAGTTAATTTTTCATTACACTATTAAATAATTCCATTTTGTTATATGAAAAGAGAGCGTTTCCAATTTTATCCCCAGGTTGAGAATCAAATCTTGAAGCGTGTTACTATAAAAGATGTTGCCCGCGAAGCCGGGGTGTCCCCCGCCGCCGTTTCCCGGGTATTTACGAAGCGCGCGAGTTCATCGCGCAAGACGAAGGAAAAGGTGCTGACGGCAGCGACCTTGCTTGGCTATCGCCCTTCCATGGTGGCCCGGGGATTGGTCGGCTACCGCACCAACCTGGTTACCCTTGTTGCGGGTCGCATGGTTGATCCGTTCGATGCGATTTTTCAAGATCTGTTATCAGAAACCATGGCGCGGCGGGGCATTCAACTCCTGCTGGCATCGGCCTCATCCTCTGAGTCCGATGATAGCGGCTTGCTGCAGGCCCTCGACTACCAGTCGGAATCGGTGATCGTTTCTAGCGGCACTATGTCGCGCGAACATTCGGAGGCCTGTGTGCGTGCCGGTCTGCCTATAATTTTAATGGGTCGTATCGTCACTCATCCGGGGGTCGACAGCGTCCTTGCCGACAATGCCAACGGTGCACGCCAGGCCGCCGAACTTTTGTTGCGGACCGGATGCCAGCGGTTGGTCTACCTGGGCCGTGGCGGCGCAACCTTCTCCGACAAGGAACGCTTCCAAGGATTTTCCGACGAGGTCACACGGGCGGAGGTGTCTTTTTGTTCGCATTCGGTGGAAGATCCCAATCAGGATGCTGTCTTCACTGCGGCCATTGCAATATTATCGAGCTCGAAACGGCCTGACGGTGTGTTCTGTGGCAGCGATTCAATTGCCTTTGGTGTGATCGAAGCGGCGCGCGCGCTGGGCCTGTCGATTCCTGAGCACCTGTCCGTTGTGGGTTTCAACAACGTTCCGCCGGCAGACTGGCGCAGCTTCAGGTTAACCACCATTGAATATCCCATCGGGCGGACCATCGAAACCATCGTGAATCTGTTAGATAAACGTTTGGCCGACCCTGGCCGACCCAGCGAAGTTCGGCGGATACCAACTCAATTGATCGTGCGCGCCACGACGCGTAAAATTTTGCCAGGAGCATGATGCCGGCCTATGAAAATTCTTCTGTTCAGTGATATCCATTTCTCTCCGGATCGGACCATACCCAATTTCGAAGACCATCGATTCATGGACGCACCCAAGATACCCCCGGCCTACGGTGTCGTGATGGTCGATATGGATTATGTAACAGTTCACCTAATTAAATTCGGGTATTCGAGTGCGATTGCCGGGGACGAGTAAGAGATCTTAAAGGATAAAACTATGGCACGAATTGAGTTGAGGGATGTCACGAAGCAATTTGGCTCGACGCAGGTCATCTGTGGCGTCGACATCGTCATTGAAGACAAGGAGTTCGTCGTAATCCTGGGGCCTAGTGGCTGCGGTAAATCCACACTGCTGCGAATGATAGCCGGGCTTGAGGAAATCTCGACCGGCGAAATTTCTATCAACGACCAGCGCGTCGATCACCTGCCGCCAAAAGACCGGGGCTGTGCTATGGTTTTTCAGAATTATGCTTTGTATCCCCACATGACAGTGCACGGTAACATCGGCTATGGTCTGCGCATTGCCCGAATGCCGAAGCCCCAACGAGAAACGCGCATCGCCGAGACAGCAAAGCTTTTAGACCTGTCGGAACTTCTGGATCGCAAGCCAAGCCAGCTTTCAGGCGGACAACGCCAGCGGGTTGCCATTGGACGAGCACTTGCCCGCGAGCCGGAGGTGTTCCTGTTCGACGAGCCACTCTCAAATCTGGATGCTAAACTGAGGACCAGCACACGGTTGGAACTGCGAAAACTGCACAACCGTCTGGGCGCCACAACCATCTATGTAACCCATGATCAGGTCGAGGCTATGACCCTGGCAGATCGTATCGTGATCATTAACCGTGGCGTCATCGAGCAAATTGGTACTCCCAAACAGATATACAAAACCCCGGCGACCGGTTTCGTCGCAGGTTTCATCGGTTCGCCACAGACGAATTTGCTCAACGGCACGGTGAACCAAACAGGCGACAGGTTTCATGAGGATGGCGGCGCTGAGTTCAAATTCCCCGAGTCACTGCTTCACGATGCTCAACCAGGCAAGGCAGTCCTCGGAATCCGTCCCGAAGAGATTGAAATCGGCGGCGAGACGGTCGAAGTCACTGTCGAGGTGGTCGAAGAGTTGGGATCGCATCGGCTGCTATACTGCCGGTGCGGCACGTCGTCGATTACTGTGGTGGATGAAAGTGACAGCGATAAAACTCCAGGGGATCGTCTCTCTCTGGGGTTGCCGCCATCCAAGGTACACTTATTCGATGCGAAAAACGGACGCATCCTTAATCAGCCGCGAACGGGCGGGGCTGTTGAATGAACACTCGAAATCACGACGACAGCGCCCGCCTGCTGCCGCACCTGATGCATGCGACCTATTGTATGATGAATTAGATATGCGGCAGGCGCCAAATATAATAGCGGTGTTGTTTGTTGACACCAATCTTCGTCTCCGTTATACAATTTTCTCTATCAGGACAGCTGTTGTAGATCTTCGGATTGCGTATTTCACGGATTCATCCGCCCGGTCGCTGATGCGGATGCCGGCGACAATCGGGCATTTTGAAATCACATCAAACAGAAAGGAGCTAGAATATGGGAAAGTTCAGAGAAAGTAGGACGGCGCACAACCTGCTGTGTTCCTTTGCCGGGGAGTCCCAGGCAAGAAATCGTTATACCTATTTTGCGAGGAGAGCAGAAGAAGAGGGATATGTTCAAATTGGCGATATTTTCGAAGAAACCGCAAATCAGGAATGCGAACACGCCTTGAGGTTTTTCAAGTTTTTCAATGGCGGGGAATTGGAAATCAGCGCCAGCTTTCCGGCCGGCGTCATCGGCCGCACCCATGAGAATTTGCTGGCAGCGGCCGCCGGCGAAAACTTTGAGCACACGGAACTATATCCCGGTTTTGCAGAAATTGCCCGTGAAGAGGGCTTCGAACGGGCTGCCGAAACCTGGGATGCCATTTGTGTTTCCGAGCAACAGCATGAGAAGCGTTACCGGGAACTGGCAGCCAACCTCGAGGCCGATAGAGTTTTCAAGCGGAATCAGGCGGTCGTCTGGAAATGCCGCAACTGTGGTTATCTGCATACCGGCACGGAAGCACCGGAAAAATGTCCCGCCTGCGTGAGACCCCGGAATAATTTTGAGCTGCTGGGTGAAAATTGGTAGACGGGGGCGAAGCTGCTCAAAATCATGCTTCCTTTCCTAGTGTGACGTTTAAAAAGTGATCTTTACACCTCGTTGAATAGTTTATTGGTTGACTGGCTGATTAGGTAAATTGTGGTCATCATTTCAGCATGTTAAAACATCAAGTGTCCAATTATTTGCAAATACGGGATAAATCCAGATTTGCAACCACTTAACCAATCAACGAATCAACCAATTAACGATATCTGGATCTTGGTCAATATCGTAAACGATGTCCATCGGCGGTAACCTTTGAACCTTGAACCCTGAACGTTGAACCTATATGGAAATAAACAGCGGTGACATCATCGGACAGGTGTTGCGTAAACGCGGCGTTAAATTTTTATTTACGCTCTGCGGCGGGCATATATCTCCCATTCTGACCGGTGCCAAAAAAGAAGGCATCCGGGTGGTCGATGTCAGGGATGAGGTCAATGCGGTGTTTGCCGCGGATGCCGTCGGCCGCATTACCGGTGTGCCCGGTGTGGCGGCGGTGACGGCAGGCCCCGGTGTGACCAACGCGCTGACGGCCCTTAAAAACGCCCAGATGGCTCAAACCCCCTTGATCCTGCTGGGCGGGGCGGCGCCGACGGTTTTAAAAAACAAAGGGGCCTTGCAGGACATCGACCAGATTGCCCTGGTGAAGTCCGTCGTCAAAATGGCGGTTACCATCCGCCGCAACTGCGACCTTATTTCCGTGATGGAGAATGCCTTTGATGTCTGCCGATCAGGGGTTCCCGGGCCGGTGTTTGTTGAATGTCCCATTGATATGCTGTACGGCGAATCCCTTGTGCGGCAATGGTATGGCGTCGAATCCGGCATGGGGCCGGGAAGCGGGTTGCGCAGCAAACTGCTGGATTTTTACCTGAAGCGGCACGTGGATCAAATCTTCGCCTGTGATTTTGAGGAGATGAAGCCCGGCGAACCCAACCTCATCCGGCAGGATGTTGACGACAGCAAGGTGGCAAAAGCGGCAGAGTTGGTTGCCCTGTCGCAGAAGCCGGTGCTGATCATCGGCAGCCAGGCCATGCTCCAGCCCCAGATGGCCGACAAACTTGGCGGGGCGGTGGGGTCGTTGGGAATTCCAGTGTTCCTGACCGGTATGGCACGTGGGCTTTTGGGCAAATCGCATCCCCTGCAGATGCGCCATCAACGAAAAAAGGCCCTTAAAAATGCAGACCTGGTGATCCTTGCAGGGATGCCGTGTGACTTTCGTCTGGGCTACGGGCGCTCGTTCGGGTCCGGAGTCAAGATCATATCAGTCAACCGCAGCAAAGCCGATTTGAAATTGAATTGCCGGCCGAATCTGGCCGTATGGTCCGATCCGTCTCTTTTTCTGTGCGCGCTGGCTGATTTGCAGGCCGCCGGGTCCTCTGCTTGGGAACCTTGGATTCAGGAACTCAAGCAAAATGATGATCGTCGTGAAAAAATTATTTTAGACACCTCGCGGCAAAGAACCGAATTTCTCAATCCGCTTTTTTTGTTGAAAAAGCTCGATGGTTTTATGGATGACAAGAGTGTGATGGTCGCGGATGGCGGCGATTTTGTGGGAACGGCAGCTTATATATTGCGACCCAGGGGCCCGCTGACATGGTTGGATCCGGGTGTTTTCGGCACCCTCGGCGTCGGCGCCGGGTTTGCCCTTGGATCAAAATTGACCCAACCGGATGCCGAAGTCTGGTTGATCTACGGCGACGGGGCCGCAGGTTTCAGCCTTCAGGAGTTCGACACCTTTGTGCGCCACAAAGCGCCGGTGATCGCCCTGGTCGGCAACGATGCCGGCTGGAGCCAGATCGCCCGGGACCAGGTCACCATTCTCGGCGATGATGTGGCCACGGCCCTCAGACGGACTGATTACCATCTGGTGGCCGAAGGCTACGGCGGCAAGGGCTTGGTCCTGGATTCAGAAGAAGAGATCGATCGTGTCTTTGGAAAAGCCCGGCAGGCCGCCCAGGCCGGGCACCCGGTCTTGATCAATGCCCTCATCGGCAAAACAGATTTCCGTAAGGGATCGATTTCCATGTAACGTCAACCGCGATGAAGGCAAGAAGGTACCAACCATCCAATTGTTAGGTTTCTTTTGTTGCCTTTTCTTCAGTGGTCTTATGGCTTATCGGTCCTCATCGTTGCCGATCTAAGCATAAAGGTAAACAAAAATTCCAATTGCGGTAAGAAAGAAAAACGGTTGAAACACACGACCGAAAAATTCGAGCCGTTTCGCCAATATTTCCTTACACCGGAGATTTGCGATAAGCTCCGCGACAGAGATGACAATCCCTGACAGGATGAGGGCGTAGGTGGCAAAATAAATATAGTCCAGCGCTACGAGATACCCGATATTCGGCAACTGGCTGGCGGCTCTCATGCTCAATAAAATTGCAGTCAACAGCGCTGTCACGCCAAGGTTCATCCGCGCCACGAATGGTGGCCCTTGGGGAGATACGAAGAGCATCGCATACCCGAGTAAAATAATGATAAACAGGGGGATCAGATTATTGAGTACGTAGTTTTTCGCATTCCTTTCAATCTCGGTGACGACATTGAACCGAGAGTAGCTTATAGCGGTATCCGCTGTGGCATGAAACATGCGTGGATTGCCGAGGGTCGAATCGGTGGTGCTAATGTCCGAAAAAACCAGCATATCCTGGATATGCCATTCTCCTGCAGGATCGAGGATGGAATGCTTTTTAGGACTCTCTACCGGTGTTTTGCCGCCATCACGTTGCATCCCGATATCGTCGGCGACAAACAAAAGACGATTACTATTAAGTCTTTTATGCCGAAAACGGAGACTCAGTGTCTGTGAGTCAAATGGATAATCGTGAAAAGTAAATGCCTCCTGAAAATCACCTTTGACCCGATATGCGCTGTATGAAACAGCATCAATATCCATTTCCATAATGGCATCATTAAGATGTATGTCCTCCACGGCATTAAGGAACTCTATTTTACTATAATCAAGGGATCCACGGTGTCTAAACCACAAGTAAAAGTCCGCACTGAAAGTTCCATTTCTTGAATCGATATTGCTGATCTCATTGATGTCTATTCCCGTATAAATCACTGTTGTCTTGTACATAAAGTGATCATCTATCGCGAGAATATTTCCCTCTTCTAACTTCTTATGTAAATCGGCGATGGCTTCGGGGTTTACTATCGGCTTGAGCTGAATAGGTGCTGAGATCAGCTTGCTCTGCAAATAAACACCGAAAGGAAAGGGTTTCACGGCATTGCCGTGTTCATCAAAATAGATGCGACCGGTAACTCCTTTGTAGGCGGTTTCAATGTCGCTGAACGTCGTCAACTGATTGCGGATACGCTCGCGACTCTTTGCCGGATCGCCCCTCGGCTTTGCCCGTTTGATAGCCTCAACGGCCATCGCTGCCGCATCATAACTCGTAGCAGCCAGCTCATCGGGTTCTCTGCCAAATCGCCGTTTGAATGCATGGATGAATTGCTGTGCCTTAAAGTTACCGATGTCGCTTATAAAAAATGTTGTCGCATAAATACCATCCGTATAATGGGCGGGATTCCTCTTTTCTAAAGAAATGTCCTTAAATCTTCTTGGGAAGTGTTTCGATCCGAGAGCGTCCCCACCAACAACCGTGAGGTCGATGCCCGCGTCTCGAATCCACCGGACCAGCTTGGCGGCTTCTGGGTCTTGAAGTCCCACAAACAAGGCCCCTGGCCTTGGATCACGCTGCAACTCCTGGGCGATCGTCTTAAGTATTCTGTCCACATCATCGGTATCTGAATTAACGCCCCAAACGCTTTTTATCCGAAGCCCCAGTTCGTCGGCGGCTCGCACAAAGGAGCGTTGCAGGGCGGAGCCGTATGCATCCCGCTCAAATACGATGTTGGCTGTGTCCTGTTTAAGTACCCTATGGGTATAAATTGCAGAAAATCTTCCCTGAAAATTAGTATCCGGAACAACGCGAAAGTACCATTCGTTATCCTCGGTGACCTCAGGAGCGGTTGCACTCGCGGTTACCGCAGGGATGCCATATTGCTTATAGATCTTCCCGCCTTCAAGAGAGATCGAGCTGTAGTAATGCCCGATTACGACCAACGCATTGCTGTCTCGTGCAACCTCCCGGGCCCTTTCTCGAGCAATGTCTTTGTTGTTTTGATCATTGTAGGCAAGAACCTCCAAGTTCCTGCCGTCAACTCCTCCTCGCCGATTGATTTCCGCGACATATAGGTTCACCCCATCCAGCATGGCCTGTCCAGCGGCGCTGTCTTTCCCGGACAAGGGACCGATGAAGGCGAGTTGAAGCGGGTAGCGACCCGCCCACACGCGAGCGCTAAATGAAAACATCAGCACCCCGGCAACGAGAGCCGTGAGAGTCACCCGGAGCACACGTCCCTTTGACCCGAAGGTTTCATAAATCAACATGATGATTTCACCGAGACTTAATACCTGAATATTGAATGAAAATTAATGAAAAGTTTGAATAATATTTAATAACAACAGGTTGTGATAATCGGTTCAAAGGTTTACGGTTCAAAGGTTCAGAGGTTGTTTTCTCCGTCACATTACCCAATGAAATCAACAGTAAAGGGAAAAAACGCGAAGCGATTAACCCTGAACCGTGAACCCGGAACCTTTGAACCCAGACCGGCCGAATGTCCAATTGATGGGCATTCCCGTATTCTATATAGGTCTACGGTCACTTTTACTTGATTAATACCGAGGTCTGTTCTTACAGCTACCGCTGATCAAATTATGCCAAACATTGTCTTTAGGCTGCAAGCGCGCGTTTTCATCCGTAACACAGCTGATCAGGTAATCCGAAACCTTGTCCACACCCATGTCGGCGAAGTGGGTGCCCACCGAATTGGGGTCGAAATCGCAGGCAAAATTCAGAAAGTCAATGGCATAGGGGATACCGTCCTTGACCAACAGCTCGGTGGTGTTGATCTCATAGCCCATGGCCTGGTTCAGTTTACGAACATATTCCTCGATACGCACCAGCAGTTCGGGGCCAAAAAAGTCCGGATCATACGAATAGCTCCCTAACCGCTCACCAGCGACACGGTCCGGCGGCTCGAAACGAGCAGTAGTGACATCGCCGGCGATATAAAAACAGCGGGCAAACTGCTGGAAGGCGATGTCTTCCTGCAGCATGAAAATCAACGTCCGGCTGAGCCAATTACGCACTGCCCTGTCCTGATAGGCGTCTTCGGGGTACATCGGTTTGGTGTGGAAAATTTCGTTATTGTAGAGGTGGAAGAATTCATCCGGGCTATGGACCTTGCTGACCGCCAGCCAACCGCCGCCGTAAGCCGGTTTCAGCCAGCACGGAAAACCGATGTAATCGAATATCACCTGCCAATCGGAATGATCCAGGTATTTTAGGTTGCGCAGGGACTCGGCCGTGATGTCGTATAGCAGCGTCGAGCCGGCAATAGGCAAAAGGCAGGTCTTGGGTACCGTCAACCCCAGGTCGGCGGCCAAGGTAAACCCCAAATATTTGTCGTCAGCACTCCACAGCATAGGGTTGGGGATCACATAGGTGCCGCTGGCCACCGCGGCTTTAAGCAGATACCGATAATAGGGGTAATCATGTGAAATACGGTCGTAAATCAAGTCATAGGCCGGCAATTCGCCTAGATACCCGGCGCCCATGGTTATCATCTCGGCCACCACTTCACCCTTTCCTTTATGGTGGATGGCTTCGATCAGCGCATTTGGAAAATTATATTCCCGACCTGCTATAATTCCGATTTTTTTTACCATTTCAAACCTCCTCTTATTGAATTGATCGTTGGCGATTGGCTTTGGCGGGACACCGCAATCTCAGGTTCGAAGAGCCCTGCGGCTACCACTCCGACTCCTATCCCTATTCTTTCATCATTGTTTCCTGCAGGCCAAACAAGGTTCATTTTTTCACTACACCATTACTCCATCACTCCATTACTCCGGATACAATTAACCTCCGCCTTCAATAAAAACGAGGATAACTGCAGTTTAATAACAGCCGTGATTTACACTCAACCCTTCCTAATGCTCGGCCATGATATGGTCGATGTTGGCAAATCTGGAAGGGGACTGACGCCAATAATCGTATACTGTCGGATTGTTAGGCATAATTATCCAGGTGCCCTGGTAGCTGTAGTCCGGTGAAAAAACTCTCACCATAACATCACCGCCGTTAAAGGTCCATTTGCGGCCATCGTTGTAAATATGTTCGATACGCATTCCCTGGCGGGTCTTGATGTGAAAATTGTCTTCCGGAAAGTCCCAGGAATTGTCGATGATAAACTGCAATACCTGCCATTTGTTGCCCGAGGGGAGAAAGCCCTGGTTGGAGGCAATACCGGCATCGTTAGGCAGACCGAACGCCAGATGCCCTGGAAATCTCCGGGCCAATTCGCCCAGGTTCGCCTCCCGGCCCCATTCATGGTGCAAAGTGGTGGTGACATTGTGAATCAAGGCGTAACAGCGGTGGTAAAAGTCTTGCGCACTAACATTTCCGAGCTGAGCTGCCCCGGCTGAAAATCCGACGGTCAATTTGCCGGAATTCTGGCGCTGATGGAGACAGTTCTTAAACCGGTCGTAATCATCGAAAAAATGACCGCCCATGGCATCATAACGTTCGAAACCGAGACTCACCTCACCACCTCCCAGAATGACGACCTCGCTATTTTCGACCATTTTGAAAAAGATCTCGGCATCATGACGCGACAGGTTGTCGCTCCAAAAAAAGACCCTGGCATCAAGGCCAAAAAGACTGTACTGGTCGAAATACCATTTGAAGGTACCCCATGAAAAATCCTGAGACTCGCGGCTTTCCATGCCAAAAGGCAAGAACAATACGCTTTTGTTGTGGGGATGTTCCAAAGCACGCTGGACGATCCAATCCCGGTGCAGATACTCGCAGCGGTTGTGGGAACTGTAAATCAAGGTAGTCGGTTTAAGCATCACGGGCACCTCCTTTAGTAGAAGTAGTAGTTTCCAATCGTCGTTGGTCATTTTTCAGCAGAAACCGCAACGGCACCTGGACCCGGGCGCGCCAGGCCGTTTCAGAGTGGGGATCGCCGCCGTACCAGTTGCCGAGCCAGTCTAGTCCGAGCTCGTAGCCGCCATCCTTTAAGATCTGTTCCACACGCTTCTGTCTGTAACGGTAATCGGCACGATTGGCTTCGTTGCCGTAGTCCAGATATATTTTATGCCGTCCCGGTTGGGGCAGCCGCGCTTTCAGATATTTGCTGAAAAGCTTGTGTGCAATCGGCCAGTGGGTTGAAAGACAGCCGGCCCCGCCGAATACCTGCGGATATTCACAGATCGCATACAACGAAATCAATCCCCCCATGCTCGACCCCATCAGAAAGGTAAACTCCCGCTCCGGACGGGTGCGGTAGCGGCTGTCAACGAAGGGTTTGAGTTCGTAGACCAAGAAGCGCAGGTAATCGTCGGAAATCGGCGTTCCCCCGTAACGTTTTATCACCCGATTCATAGAACGTTGGGATGGATGGTTGCAAAAGGGTCGTTGCGGCAGGTATTCGCGCAATCTTTGAGGCGTGTTCCAAATTGCGACCACAATGCTCGGTCGAATTTCATTCTCCCCACTAAGGGCTGCCATGGTCTCATCCATACCCCAATCGACACCAGTGAAAGATTTCTGCGATTCGAACAGGTTCTGGCCGTCATGCATATAAAGGACTGCATACCCGTTAGCATTGCCTTCGTCGTAATCCGGCGGTAGCCAGATTTCGACATTGCGGGGATTGATGAACATGGACGGCAGACTTGGATAATGATGCAAGGTGCCGATCAGATCGGGGTTTTTGACCAGGCTGTAAGTCGGTTGAATTTTCTTTTCACTTAGCGTGCCATCGCAGAAAGTTTTAAGGTTCATTATGTTCAAGCCAATTAAAATAAGTCGTTATCTTACAGCATTTTCTTGGAAATTTCGAGCGTCACCACATTGGTGCGATAGCAGCAACGTCTCCGCCACATAAGGAACAAAATAGTGCCCATCTAGAAATGGCATCCCAATTCTATATGGACACTAACTCAATTCATAAGCCACCGGCTATGCCGGTGAGAATTTAAAAGGTTCTACCGTTACCGCGAGGGCATGCTTGATGGGTGCAAACCTGATCGATGCCGGCGGCTTATGAATTGAGATAAAAAAGAATTTTTGCTTATTTATTACGATTTATTGGTATACGCCAGTTGAACAACCAGCACCATATCCGACTGAAGCAAACAAGATACTGCCAATGATGAATGGGTCAAGTGGTCATCAAAACCGACAGATCCGATAAAACAGAGATCAAAAAATTCTTTTAAAAATCAGCGGTCACCAGCAGAGGTGGTCCCGGCCCCTTCCAGGGGCAATCCTCATACCCCCAGCTCTGCTGGTGGTCGCTGATTATCCGAATTGATGAGCGGGCGTGCCAGCATCTTTTCATAATAATCAATGTAATGACGCGCCGTGACCGCGTGGTTGAAGGAAGCGGTGCTCTGGATCATGATTCGTTCAATCTGGGTCTTTTTTATTTTCAAAGGAAGATTGTAAAATTCAATGGCCTCGTCGATGGCCCAGGACAGTCCATTGGCATCATAATCCTTGAAAAGAAAGCCGTTACCCGTGTTGCTATCGACGTCCATGTGGGTGATCGTATCGTGGATCCCGCCGGTATCGTGTGCCACCGGCAAGGATCCGTAGATGGGGCCGATCATCTGTGGCAGACCGCAGGGTTCAAAACGCGACGGCATCAGCACAAAATCAGAGGCGCCGTATGCCAGGCGGGCCAATCGCTCGTCAAAGTCACAAATCGCCACCCGCCTGTTCAGGTTGTGGAACTGCACGACTTCTTTGAAATATTGCTGAAAATCCCCATTGGCCACAAAGACGATTTCCAGATTCTGCTCCCAGTAGCGGGAGACAACATTATAGAGGATCTCAGCCAGCAGCTGGCATCCTTTTTGAACCGTGTCAAGACGGGAAGGCCAGAAGAAAAGAGGTCCCTGGTCCGCCTCAATAAGTCCTAATATTCTTTGTAGAGCGCGCTTGTTTTTCTGTTTGCCGGCAACATGATTCGAGGGGCTGTATTCAAGAACCAGATCCTCGTCGGTGGCGGGATCGAAGGAAGGATCCGGCGC
>Ga0316187_10001404_pt1 | contig 20695 bp, 17 predicted proteins | sample CroRivburrow1_MG_FD_204927 | JGI IMG/M metagenome (GOLD analysis project Ga0316187, IMG submission 204927) | Coastal sediment microbial communities from Maine, United States - Cross River worm burrow 1 | ecosystem: Environmental > Aquatic > Marine > Coastal > Sediment | place: USA: Maine...
CACGGCGAATCCCGTAGAACCGCGAACTAGTGCGCGAGAGATTTTTTCTTGTGGTCGAGCGCGCCCGCAGGAGCGTAGTGAGAGGCACTCATGTGCCTCGCAGCGGAGCGCCGAGGACGTAAGCCGACCACAAGGAAAAAGATCCGCACACTAGAGGCTGCCGCGTGCTTTGAGGGCTTTGACGATATCGGGGAGCTCTTTGCCGACGTCGTCCGGAGTCTTGATCGGCTGGAAGCGCGCGTCCGGCCCGTGTCGCTCGACCCGCAAGAATGCCGGTTGCAGGAACGCGGTCAGCTCACCGACGAGCCGTTCGAACTGTACCGCGGGCTTACCGTCCACCGTCTTGTTCACCGCAAACCAGGTCAGCGGAAACTCCGCGTCGATCGCCTCGGCATCGAGCACAAAAGTGTTGGTGTTGAAGACTGGGATGCGCTCCTGGTCGAAGTCCTCCGGAAAGCGAAACGCTTCCACGATTTGAGCTTTCCCGTCCACTCGCGCAGGTGCACCGCCCTTGTCACCGGGCTCTTTCGGCGCCATCTCCGCTGTGAGCGCCGCGCCCGACTCGAGGTGCGCGCCGATGATTGCCGGGTCGAGCGTCGCCGTCAGGTTGTCGACGTTCGACATCATCAGCACGCGGCCGCCGCGGTCACGAAAGTCTTTCAGGATGCCCGATCGACGAAGGGCGAAGGTGAGGTCTCCGTGGCCTGGCGCATGAGACGACAGGTCGCCCGAGCCGTCTTTGAAGAGCTCGCCTTCCGGTGTGACCCGAAGCGAGATGAACTGCGGGAAGGTCTTGATCGGACAACGCTTCGTGCTGAGCGGCTCGGCCATCTGTCGAATCGCGTCGTCCGTCGCGAAGCTCGTCATCAAGTAGACCGGGATGGTCGCGTCTGCACGCTCGGCCACCGCGGCGATGTCCTTGAGCTTCAGCTCGAGGAACGACTGGCCGTCGAGCACCTCCACGGCTGCCTTGACGACCCCGCCAAACCGGGTCGCCATGCCGCCCGCCAAGATCACAGCGGCGACTTCGCCTCGCTGCATGGCTTCCTGGCCCCGCTTCTCCAGCGCGCGTCGCACGTCGCCGCCGAGGGGGGGAAGGGCCTGGAGATCGCCCTCGTCCGGAGGCTCCACGTTGCCGGTGATTCGGTTCTGAGATGCTCCAAGCTGGCCTTGGGCCAGGCGCTCTCTCAACGATTCGAAGGGGATATCCTCGAAACCGTAGCGTTGAAGAAGTTGGGCTGTCTCGGCGTCTAGTTCTTGTGAGTCCATCAGAATCGCCGAAACCCAAGCACTTTCTACCCACTCTGTCGAGCTGGCCGCGCCCGCTCGGTGAAGGGGGGATGACGGCAAGGCAAAGCAGACGTACAGATACAGGAGGAGCTATGGATTCCCTCGTTAGGCTCGCGACGATGCTTGCATTGTCGGTCGCGACGGTGGCCGCTGTCCCCGCGGCGGCAGACTACGACGGGCCGGACGGCTACGGCACCACGGCCGGTTATGAGCTCGATGTGCGACACGATGGCTACGTGCGAGAAGGGCAAGCGAGCGAGACCGACGATCCGGCGACCTACGTGATCATCGAGGCCGAGTCCGGCACGACCGAGCAGGTCGGCGGCGAGACTGTCATTGTCGTTCAGGAGCCCGAGCCCATCGCGGCCACGGAGGCCGCGCCGCCGCCGCGGACCGTCGTGGAGGAGCAACCCGTCGTCCGTTGTCCCGAAGGGATTTGGGTCGATGGGTACTGGTCCTACGGCGATGGTCAGTACCTTTGGGTGGACGGTCACTGTGTCGTCGAACGCGTGAACTATGTTTTCGTGCAACCGCGATGGGATTACTACGCGAGCGTTTGGTGGTTCGTGCCCGGATACTATCGACCGTTCGGCGTGTACGTCGGCTTTGGATACTTTCGCCCGTGGCACTGGTTCCCGCCGCACCATCATCCATACTACCGCGGGGGTCATCCGGTGGCCGTGCACAGGGGCGTTCCGCGCCGGCCGACGACCGTTCGAACGACACCGGCCCCACGAACCCCCAGCCGCGGGGTCCTGGGTCGTCCCGGTTACACGTCCGGACGCACCACCACCGTCGAGCGCCGACCTCCGAGCACATATGGGCGCACGGGCACGGTCGGCCGCGTGGACCGTACGCCGGCGCGAACCGGTACCGTGAGCCGGGCGCCCACGCGAACGTCAACGGTCACGCGTGCGCCGACGGTCACGCGGACCGGGACGGTCTCGCGCACCCCGGCGGTTACACGGACTGGGACGGTCACGCGCGCCCCGGCGGTCACACGGACTGGGACGGTCACGCGCGCCCCGACGGTCAGGCGCCCACCGTCGATCAATCGATCGGCTGCGGTCACTCGGCCCCCGGCGAGTCGCGCTCCCACGGGTACTGTCCGCCGGCCGCCTTCGACTCCCTCGTCTCGAGGCGCGGTCAGCGGTCCGAGCACCGGCTCGAGTCGCACGAGCAGCGTGCGTCGTCCGGGCGCCAGCACATCGAGAGGGGGCAGCCTCGGGCGCTCGAGCGCGGGCCGACCAAGCACCTCCCCATCGAGGGCAGGCAGCTTTGGCCGTCCCAGCTTCGGGGGATCGCGTCCCAGCGTCGGACGGGCTGGAGGCTTCAGCAGGCCATCTTCGGGGGGTTTTGGGGGGTCGCGTAGCGTTCCCACCGCCCGCGGCCGTTAACCCCTTGTCGACTCTTTGCTCGGCAGGGAGGGCGATGTAACCCTACATAGGGGAAGTGCATTTAACCCCCTAAGAGCTTCCGTGCGTCGTCGCTACCGAGAACCAGTCGTCATTGCCTTCGCGCTCGCGTTGATCGCGTCGCTGTCTGTGCATCTTCCCGTCTACGAGGTGCTCGGCGGGCTGGCCGACCGTTTTCGAACGGAGGCCGAGGAGGCGAGGACGGCCGAGCAGTTCGATCCGGTCGAGGTCGATTTCGAGGTCCCGGACGACACCAAGTCCCAGCGGGCCCGCAAGAAGCAGCGTCAGCGGGAGCAGGCAAAGCGCCAGCAGCAGGCCAAGGCGGTTCAGGAGCAGGCCCAGCAGCAGGCCCAGCAGACGCGGAAGCCTCAGCAACCCCCGATCGAAGCGCCTCAGGCCGTGCAGCAGCACAGCACTGATCCCGATGTGGAGCCGCCCGACAACACGCAGTTCGTCGCCGAGCAGAACAACCGGGTCGAAGAGGAAACCGTCGCTCGAGTTCGCAACATGATTCGCGACGATCAGATGCCGGCGCCAGGTCGCCAGGAGAAGCCGTCCGACACGCTGGAAGAACAGGGCAACTCACGCGAGCAGGAGATTGCCGAGGCTCGGAACAAAGAGGGAAGCGACGCGCGCAAGGTCACCGAGGAGGAAGCCAGCCGCAAGCGCCCAGACAAGGCCATCGAGGCAGACCCGATCAAAGCCGAGCGCGTGTCGCGTCAGGCGCCGGACGGAAAGCAATCCGACACATCCGGTGACCGGGCTGGCCAGACCGCCGACGAGACGATCACAATCACCGACGCGGCCGGGACCTTCAGCATTCGGCGACCCAGCAATGCCGGGCAGGGCGGCGGCGGACGGGCAAAGGGACGCGGGCCGGGTGGCAAGATGGCCTGGTCTCAGTACGAGGCAGCCGTCGGTTCGGACAAGCTCGAAGAGGATCGCCGCGCCTACCTCGCGGAGCGCAAGTCCTCGCAGCGCGGCATCGCACGCGAGAAGACCTGGAAAGAGTTCCGCGCCGCGATCGAGAATTACGTGCCCGGCGTGAAGCCCGGGGCGACCACAGCGCTCAACGCGGCGGCATCGCCGTTTGCGACCTACATCGCGGCGGTTCATCGGCGGATCCACCAGCAGTTCGCGGACGGGTTTCTGCGGAGCCTGCCGATCGGCGGAAGCCCCTATCAAGATCCGACGCTCATGACAAAGCTCGAGATCGTGCTCAATCGCGATGGCTCGGTGCACCGGATCGGGGTGGTGCGTTCGAGCGGCCTCTTGCCTTTCGATTTCGGCGCGTTCAACTCGGTGCTGCGCGGGCAGCCATACGCACCGGCGCCCTCGTCGATTCTCAGCGGGGACGGGCGTGTGTATTTCCACTGGGGCTTCTATCGAAACCAGCGCCAGTGCGGCACGTTCAATGCCGAGCCTTACATTCTTCCGAACCCCAGGGGCACACCTGGGCAGCCGGATGGACTGACCGATGCGCCCGACTGGGAGACGGTCGTTCCCGCGGATGCGCGGCCGACCTGGCGCACACGTGAAGAGGAATCGAAGGAAGAGGACGAGCCCAAGCGGCCGCCCGAGAAGTCCCCGCCCGCGCAGCCGAAGGAGCAGGAAGAGGAGGCGCCCGAGGTGCAGCCTGCACCGCCCGGCTCCGGCCTGGGATGAGCCACGATGCTCAACTGACCGCGCGGGTCAAAGCAGAAGCCGAGGCGGTGGGGTTCGCGCGCGTCGGCGTCGCGCAGGCTGGGGCGCTCGACGAGGAGGGGATGCACCTCGACGCGTGGCTTGCCGCCGGACGTCACGGGCAGATGTCGTGGATGGCGACGACCGCATCCGTGCGAAAGGACCCGCGCGACCCGAACATGCTCGAGAACGCCAAGAGCGTGATCGTGATGGCCGCACCGTACGTTCAGCGCAAGGCGTACGAGGGCCCGCCCCCTGCGCGCATCGCGAAATACGCGGTGGGGCGCGACTACCACAATGTGCTGACGAAGAAGGGCCGCAAGGTGGCGCGCGTTCTACAGGAGGCGGGGTTCATCGCCAGGGTCGCCGTGGATTCGAAGCCGGTGTTCGAGCGCGCGTGGGCGGAGCGCGCAGGTGTCGGTTTCGTCGGAAAGAACTGTTGTCTGATCGTGCCGGGCGTCGGTTCGCACGCATTCCTAGCCTGTGTGGTCACGACCGCGCCGCTCACCCCGGACGAGCCGATGAGCCGACGTTGCGGCAGCTGCACGCTGTGCCTCGATGCGTGCCCGACTCGGGCGTTCTCGGGGCCGCGCAGCCTCGATGCCCGGAAGTGCATCTCGTACCTAACCATCGAGCATCGCGGAGCGATTCCCGCCGCGCACCGGAAGGCGCTAGGCCCTTGGGCTTTTGGCTGCGACGTTTGCCAAGACGTATGTCCGTACAACCAGACTTCGGGCGCAGCCGACGGTTCGCTCGATGCCTTCGAGCCAGGGGACCGGTGGACCGGGGTCGACGCCGCGGAGCTTCTTCAGATGACCGAGGACAGATTTCGCGCATGGGCAGAAGGCTCGCCAGTGAAGCGCGCGCAACACGAAGGTTTGGCACGCAACATGGCGTTGGTATTGGGAAACCGCGGCGAGGAGATTCACCTGCCGGTGCTGGACGAGGCGCGGCAGAACCATCCCTCGGAGGTTGTGCGGGAGGCGGCGGAGTGGGCCCGCATCGAGCTCAGGCGTCGTCTGGCCGCCGCAGAATAGCCTCGAGCGCTTCGAGTAGCGGGGTGAGCCCTTCGTTGGTGGCCGAGCTGATCGCGAACACTTGAAAGCCTCGCGGCTCGAGCGCCTTGCGGACCTCTTCGTAAGCCTCGCGGGCCCCGGGCAGGTCGCACTTGCTGACCGCAACGACCATCGGCCGCTCCAACAGCCCAGGGTCGAATCGTCCGAGCTCGGACATCAGTGCATCGAAGTCGGCGACCGGGTCGCGCTCGGGGTCGGGGTCCACACTCAGCATGTGCAGGAGGACCTCGGTTCGCTCGACGTGTTTGAGGAAGCGGAGGCCGAGCCCGGCGCCTTCGGACGCCCCCTCGATGATGCCTGGAATGTCGGCGATGACGAACGTGCGATCGACACCGAGCGAGACGACGCCGAGGTTCGGGACCAGGGTGGTGAACGGGTAGTCGGCGACTTTGGGGCGTGCCCGGGAGACCGTGGCGATGAAGGTGCTCTTGCCGACGTTCGGAAAGCCTACGATGCCGATGTCGGCGAGGAGCTTGAGGACGAGTCGTATCTTCTTGCGCTCGCCTGGGGTTCCCGGCTGGGAGCGGCGCGGCGCGCGGTCGTACGGCGTGGCGAACTTGATGTTGCCACGGCCGCCTCGACCGCCCTGGGCGACCACGAGCTCGGCGCCCGACTGGTTCAGGTCGGCAAGCAGGGCGTCGCTCTCCTGGTCGTAGACCTGGGTGCCTACCGGGACCTGAATCCGAATGTCCCCGCCCGCTTTGCCGAACTGGTCCTTGCCACGACCGTCTTCGCCGCGCTCGGCACGAACGATCCTGCGGTAGCGAAGATCGAACAAGGTGGAGAACCGATCGTGGGCGACCAGAATGACGCTGCCTCCGCGTCCGCCATCGCCTCCGGAGGGACCCCCGAGCGGGACGAACTTCTCCCGCCGAAAAGCGACCGCGCCTTTCCCACCGTCGCCCGCGGCGACCTCCAGCGTTACCTCATCGACGAAGTCCACGCTCGTCAGTACGTCGGCCTCTTTGCCGGAGCAACCGACTTGGTGCTCGAACAAATCGGCGGGAGGCGTACACTGCGCAAGTGCTGAGTGCTTCCCGAGACTCGGGCCCGATGCCGCCAAACGCCAGGTTCCTCCAAGCTTTGGCCGCCAAGAGCTTGGAAACAGTGCGATTAACGGAGATGTTGAGCGTCTCTCCCGGCGACGAGACGGCCTGCGAAGCGCTCGGAGAGCATCTGGCTAACCTCCAGCAGTCCGCCGGTGAGCTCGGGCTGGTGCACCTCGAGAGGGCCGTGGCGGAGGCTCTGTCGCGGCTCGAGCAGGACTCCTTTGGGCCAGCCTCGCTGGTGACGGTGCGGATGCTGGCATGGCGGTACGAGACCCTGGCCGCCATGCCGAGCCAGTCCGGCACGCATCGGGTCCAGGAAGAGGCGCCGCCGCCTGCCAAGGTGAGCCTCCGTGGGCGCCGCGTGCTGGTGGCCGAAGACGAATCCGAGATTCGCTGGTTCTACGTGGGGGTTCTTCGCGAGGCTGGCGCTCGGGTCATCGAAGCGCGCGACGGTCTCCACGCGGTCGAGCTGGCTCGCAGCGACACGCCCGATCTCGTCGTGGCGGACACGGTCATGCCGCGCCTCGATGGGCTTGGGCTCTGCGCCGCCCTTCGACGCGAGCCCGGACTCGACGGCGTCCCGGTCGTCTTGTTGTCCAGGCGGGTTTCGGCACACGAGCTTCTCGATCGCGTGTCCCGCGCGCTCGAGCCCCTGACCCGGCTCGAGGAACTGCTGAAGGGTGAGCGGGAGGCGACTGGGGACGTGGAAGAGCTCGGGGTATCGGGGCTGCTGCGGGCTACTCGGCGCCTTCGTCCGAATGCGAGCATCATCCTCCAGGATCCATGGAGCCTGTTCGACCTCGAGCTGTACGAGGGGCGCATCGTGGAACTGGCCAGGACTGCTATCGATGGTGCGATCACCCACGGTGCCGCGGCGCTTCCAGCGCTTGTCGGAATGAGCTCGGGACGGTTCATCGTGGCAGAAAGCTCGGCGAGCCAACACGGGGAGGCACGGGAATCGCTGGACGCTTCGTTCGCGCACGAGACCCGCCGCCTGGGCGTTCTGCTCAGCACGATGGCGGCGCATCCGGACTGCCGCGTCGACCTCGATCAGGACGTGTTGGGCACCTATGTGCGCCATTCTCCCATCGGGGTTCAGCGGTTGATCACGCGCCTCGTCGCAGGGGAGCCTCTTCGCGTCCTGTGGGAGTCGGGGGCTACGTCCCGGAGCGTGGTCGATGCGGTACTTGTGACGCTAGCTCGTCAGGGGGCGATCCGGGACGTCAGGGTCCCTGTGGTCGCCTCCGACGAGAGACCCGCTGCCGAGCCTTCTCCGGGTTCGAACCGCGAGTTGATCACCTCGGAGATCCAGCAAGACTCCGCGCCCGTGGCCGATCCCATCGAGCGAGAGAACGTCAGGTCGCAGTCGGCGGTCGCCATGCACCGTGAACCCGCCAACCACGCGCCGGCGTGGAGTCATCCGATCTGGCGCTTGAATGCCGGCTCGGGCGCGAGGAGCCGAGAGAGCGGCTCTGGGTTCGGGATGGAAATGCAGAGGACGCCACGATTATTGGGTTTGGCATTCGCGACGCTGCTGTCGGCGACCGTAGCGTTTCTCATCTGGGGTCAGGTGATGCCGGGCGGTGCGCCGACCGGGACGCCCGCCGCTGCACCCGCCCCGGTTCCGGTCCAGGGCGCCGAAGAACAGGCTGCGCCGGGTGCTCCGGCGGCAAGGCCTGCGGTGCCTTCGAGCGGTCGCGGCCTCTCGGCGTTTGCTGGAAGTCTCCGCGCAGGGGTCGACCCATCCTTGGAGGTCGGCGAAGGCCAAGGCGTGTTGGAGTTGAGCGGGCCCGGCGATGTGAGCGTGGAGGTCGATGGTGTCGACCGCGGAGCGCTTCCGGCGACGCTCGTGCTGGACCAGGGGCGACACGCGGTGCGATACCGAACTGGCGCCAGGTCGACCTACCGTTTCTACTATGTGAAGTCGGGTGCCACCCGCAGCTTGAGCGTCCTCACCCAAGCGGGTGGTTTAGTTGACGCTCGCTGAAACTGCATGCTAACCGCAGCAAGGTTGCTGGGGGCCGAAAACTGGGGCGAAACGGCCGCCGAAGCACGGGAGGAAGGCGGCTGATGCGATTCTTTTTGCTGGTGATCACGACCCTTGCCGTAGCGGCTGGGTGCAGTCGCGCGGGCTCCAAACCGGATCCGTTTGCGGGGCTCGAGGCGCATTCGGATCTGACCGCGCTTCGTCATCTCGCGGAGGTGAACGACGGCGGCTGGTACCTCGACTTCGGCACTCCTGCGCAGTCGAAGTACACGGTTGGCGATTGGCGTAGCGGCTGGGTTGGGAAGGGCGTCGACGGCGACACGACGTACGCTCACGTCGGGATGCGGGGACGCATATACTTCGAGGCAGACCGTCCAGCGCCGCTCGTCGCGCGTATTCGGCTCCGCACGCACGGCACGCAAGCGCTCACGCCTTACCTCAACAACAAGCAGCTCGATTCGATTCGCCTGGGCAAGGGTGACGGGTTCGTCGACTACGACATCGAGCTCCCGAAGGACCAGGTGCAGGCCGGGGAGAACTACTTGCTGGTGACGTTCGGCGGAACCGTGCCGATCGACGGTCAGGACGTTTCGGTCGCAGTTGATTCGATTTGGATTCGCGATCAGTCCGAGCCGTCGAAGACGGCGCGAGCACCAGCGTATGAGAGCCTCGTCGCCAACGTTCGTCTCGGGGATGAGGAGCGGCAGGCGATCGCGTTGTCCCGGAAGTCGACGCTTCGGTATCACGTGCTGGTTCCTGCGAATGGCTCGTTAGGGTTCGGCGTCGGTGTGGAGGGCGAGGGTGATGCGCCCTTCTCGATCGCGGTGACGGCCGACGGGCAGCCGACCACGCACCTGCTCGCCGGAACGGCATCGGGCACCTGGACGGATCACAAAGTCGACCTAAGCCGCTTCGCCGGCGAGACCGTGCGCGTCGACCTGCGCGCAGAAGGCCAAGGCGCGGGCCGCCTGGCTTGGAATTCGCCGCGGATTCTCGTACCGGCTAATCCGGAACGAGCCCTCGAGCCGGCGAAGAACGTCGTGGTGCTGGTCATCGATACGCTCCGCGCGGACAAGCTCCGCCCCTTCAACTCCCAAACACACGTGAAGACGCCGGCGATCGATCAATTCGCGTCGGACGGCGTGGTGTTCGAGCTCGCGCAGGCGCCGGAGAACTGGACCAAGCCTTCGGTGGCTTCGATTCTGACAGGGCTTCACCCGCAAACTCATCAGCAGAAGACGGGGGACGCCGCGCTGCCGAGCTCGGCGGAGCTCTTGAGCGAGCACCTGCAGGGCGAGGGCTTCGCGACCGGCGCCTTCATCGCCAACGGGTACGTGTCGGACCGTTTTGGTTTCGACCAAGGGTGGGACGACTACACGAACTACATTCGTGAAGAAAAGAGCACCGAAGCCAAAGACGTCTTCGAAGAGGCGGGGAACTGGATCGAAGCGCATGAGGGCGGCCGCTTCTTCGCGTACATCCAGACGATCGACCCGCATGTCCCGTACGACCCGCCAGGCAAGTATCTGCAGATGTACGATCCAAGTGAATACACAGGGCAGGTCAAGCCACGGATGACTGGCGACCTCCTCGAGAAAGCCAAACGCAAGCCGCCACAGGTCGTGTTCGACGCAAGCGACAAGCGGCGGTTGAAGGCGCTTCACGACGGGGAGATCACGAAGCACGATCACTTCTTCGGTGCGTTCCTCGAGCGTCTGGCCAAGTTGGGGCTCGCGGACGATACGCTCATCGTCGTGACTTCGGACCATGGCGAGGAGTTCGACGACCACGGCTCCTGGGGCCACGGCCACTCGGTTTATCAAGAGCTGCTTCACGTGCCTCTGATGTTTCGCCTTCCAAACCGTCTTCCACCCGGAACGAAGGTGGGTGATGCCGTCAGCACTCTCGACATTTCGGCGACCGTGACGGACCTCCTCGCGGTGCCGGCCATGGCCCACAACGAGGGGCATGAGCTCGTCGGCCTGATGCTAGGGGAGGCACCATCGCAGCCGACGGTCGCGTTCAGCGACTTCCAAGACGACCGTCGCGTCATCACGACTGGCCGATGGAAGTTGATCCTCCGCGGAAACCTCACCTCGACGATGTTCGACCTCGTCGCGGACCCCATGGAGAAGACGCAGCTCGACGCTTCCGCGTTCCCGATAGGGCGCCGCTACTCGCGCATGCTGCTCGGTCAGTTTCTGGGAGCGACCAACCGCGGGGACTGGTTGAGCGCCGAACAGAAGGGCGGTACACAACTCCAGCGGGAGAACGCCGAGATGGACGACACGATTCGCGATCAGCTACGCGCGCTCGGCTACGCGCACTGAGGTCACATGCCGCTGGTCGAACAAACTCCAGAGCGGTACTTGAGGAGCCCACGGTTGGAGCCGGTGGCCGATGGCGGCGCGCTCTTGCACGTCCTCGCGTGGTCCGGCGACGAGGAATACATCCTGCGGTTCAGCCTAGCGGACGACGGCTCCTTGCAAGGTGAGCCGGTAGCAACCGACCATAGCGCCGCGATCATGGGCTGGGCTCCAGGCATGTCGCATCCCATCAACGATCCCCGGGCCGAGCTCGAGGAGGAGCATCAGGGGTGGCGGATCAAGGTGCGTCACGAAGGCCCGAGGTCGAGCGTGGTTGTCGCGCCGCCGTCGGGCGGCGAGTTCGTGGTTTGGACCGCGTTTGGAATCGCGGCCGCACCGTGCATCGCGGCGGCGCCAGGCGGGGCCTGGGTGGGCTTTCATCACGACGTTCGCGAGGACACCGGTGTGCCCGACATCGCAAAGTGGATCGCGCTTCGTTTCGTCGACATGGAAGGGACAGTCTACGAGCCTGCCGCCCCGATGACCGACCGCGACCGCGACCTCGATGGCGAGGAGCAAGGGTTCGAGTTCCCGAGCCTAGTGGTGGGAGACGACGGTGCGGTCGATCTCTTCGGGCGCGGCTCCCACAACATGTATCGGCAGCGGCTGAACGCGGATGGGTTTTCGGTGCGCCACCCGATCGACGACGGTCAGTGGGGATGCCGTGGTCGGCGCGTGAGCGCGGTGCGCCTCCCTAGTGGGGCGACGCTCGCATCATGGCGAGGTCGGAAAGGCATCGAGGTCCAGTCCTTCGACGCGCCAACCGGAGGCGGGCCGGAGCTCGTTGCCACCCCGGTCGAAGTGGGCGAATTCGAGGCTGCGTCGGTGCACGTCGCAGCGTGGTCAGGACCGCAGGTTCTGTTTGGAGATATCCAGCAGCACAGCGCCCACTCCGATGGCGTGGGCAGCGCCGACGAAGCCTATCTCCGGGCCCGCTACCGATACGGCGACGACTTTGCTGCGCTCACCGATCACGAATCGTTCTTGGGAAAACGCATCGGGCCCGGCGAATGGGCGTACCTCCAGGCCGTAACCGAGCGTCACGACGATCCAGGTGAATTCGCGACCATCGTCGCTTACGAGTGGACGGGGAAAGCGTATCCGGGGCCGGGGCACAAGTGCATCTACCTGCCGGGTCCCGGCTTGCCGATCATCTCCCGCGACGACGTCTCGCGCGGGCGCGACATCGTCGAGCAGATCAGCGCCCAGGGCGCGTTCACCGGGCCGCATCACATCGGTTGGACGGGCGCCGACGTGCCGGGTCACGATCCGGTGGGGCAACCGGTGTGGGAGATCTGCTCCTGCCACGGTTGCTATGAGTATCCAGACCATCCCCTCGGGCACCGGGGCGAGCTTCATGACCAGTTTGCCAAGCCTTTGCTCGACAGCGGGTTGCGGTTCGGCTTCATCGCGAACTCGGATAGCCACGGACTCCTCTGGCATCACGGCGAGTGTCGAAAACGCGATCCGTTTCGAACCGGGCTGACTGCCGTCATTTCCGCGACCCGAAGCCGCGAAGCGATCCTCGATGCGATCCGCGCGCGGCGGTGTTACGCGACGAGCGGCGCCAAGATCCTCCTCGACGTTCACGTCGCTGGGTTTCCGATGGGAAGCGAGCTCGACATCGAAGGGCCGGTCGATGTGCATGCGCGCGCGCTCGGAACGACCGACATCGAACGCATCGAGTTCGTGACGCCAGACGGTGTCGCGGCTGCCGATTCGCCAAAGTCTCCGTCTGCGTCTTTCGTCGGTGAGGTCGACGCGCCCTACGTCTACTGTCGCGTCACGCAGGCGGATGGTGAGATGGCCTGGTCCAGCCCCATCTTCTTCAATTAGTGTGCGGATCTTTTCGCTCGTGGTCGGCTTACCTCCTCGCTCACTCCCTGCGAGGTAGGCGATAGCGTGGGGACGGTGGGTCGGCACCAATTGCCCGCCGAAGGCGATCCGGCCGTGCCTCTCACTACGCTCCTGCGGGGGCGCTCGACCACAACCGAAAATCTCTCGCACACTAAGGTGTGGGATTACTTTGAGAGCAGTGCGCGGACCCGTTTTGCGGCTTCTGGGCGTGGGACTTTGTCCTGGGTTTGCTTTTGCAAGTCCTTGAGCTGGACGACGCCCTCTTCGACTTCGGACTCGCCGAGGATCATCGCGATGCGCGCGTTGATCTTGTCTGCGCGGCGGAGTTGGCTCTTGAGCGAGCCGCCGCGAAGGTCGCTCTCGACCCGAAGCCCTGCATTGCGGAGCTCCCGGCCGAGCAAGGTGGCTTCCCCACGAACTCCGGCCTGCGCCGCGACGATGAAGACGTCGACGTGGGAGTCCGGCTCGCCCTCGGGCATTGCCATCAACAGGCGCTCGAGGCCCATTGCAAAGCCGATGGCCGGGGTGTCTGGTCCGCCAAAGCTCTTCACCATTTGGTCGTATCGCCCGCCGCCAAGCAGTGCGTTTTGGGCGCCGAGCCCCTCGCCTTTGCCGAGCACCTCGAACAGCGTCCGGGTGTAGTAGTCGAGGCCCCGAACCAGCGAGCCGTCTACGCGGTACGGCGTGCCGAGGATGGTCAGGGTCTCCTGCAGCCCGTCGAAGTGCGCCCGGTCTTCATCGGTCAGGTGCTTCAAGATCGACGGCGCGTCGGCGGAGATTTCGGCGCATCGCGGCACCTTGCAGTCGAGCACACGAAGCGGGTTGGCATCCACTCGTCGCTGACAGTCCGCGCAAAGCTCGGCTCGGTAAGGTGCGAGATAGGCGAGCAGCGCCTCGCGGTAGTTCTCTCGCGCTTCGGGTCCGCCGATCGAGTTGATCAAGACCTCGACCTCGGTGATGCCGAGGTTCGAGATGAACCCCACGACCATGTCGATCACTTCGGCGTCGACAAAGGGTCCGGGATCGCCAAAGACTTCGATGCCAGCTTGGTAGAACTGGCGGTAACGCCCCTTGGCGGGCCGCTCACGCCGATACATTGGACCGATGTAGTACCACTTCGTGACCGGCTCCCGTGCCTGGACGCTGTGCTGTACGAACGCGCGCACCGACGACGCCGTTCCCTCGGGGCGCAGCGTGAGGGACTTGTCGCCCTGATCGGTGAACGTGTACATCTCTTTTTCGACGATGTCCGTCGTTTCGCCGATCGAGCGCACGAACAGGGCCGTCGGCTCGACGATGGGAAAGCGCACTTCGCGGAACCCATACCCCTCGACGCGCTGACGGAACGCGTCCTCGAGGCGGTGCCACTTCGAGATCTCGTCCGGCAGGATGTCCTTCATCCCTTTGACGGCGCGCAGGTTCATGGCGTCCCGTTACTAGATGCATCGGCAACCGGCAAGGGGCGAAGCCTCAACGGGCGAGGGACGAAGCCCCGTGGGCGATGCGAAGCATCGGTTTTACGGGGCGCCCACCGCGGGCAAGCTCAAGCCTACGGGCCGAACTTGACGAAGACGTAGTTGAAGCCGTCTTTGCCCTTTTTCTGAGTGATGGTCGGCATGACATCCTCACGCATCTCGAAGACCATCACCACGTCCTTCTTAGCTTTGCGCTGCACGGTCGCCCGTGTCGCCGGCGTGTCGAAGAACTGCGTCTCGAGGGGTAGGTAGTTGTTCTTGAGGTGAACCTGCGTGTTACGCAGCACCAGCTCGAACCGGCCCTCGGACTTCTTCCACGCGGTCTCGACCGGCTGCGACGTCTGGACGAAGAAGCACGAGCCGCCGTCCTTGTGCATCATGAAGCCCGGCCAGGTGAGCATGAGCGCACCTTCGGGGATCTCTTCCGCTTTGGGCGGCAGGTTTTCGGAGCTCTCCGAGCCGGGCGTGACCCCGCCGTAGGAGGTGTCGTCCGCCGACGCGATCGCCCCCGAGCTGCCGAGCACGATGGCAAGCACCGTGATTGTCCATGTCTTCCCCACGGTCTCAGGGTACGCGACCCGAGGGCGGGAGCCCAAATTTCACTCCGAGAGCCTGAATTTCAGGTGCCGTCAGTGGCCCTTGCCACCCTTGAGCAAGTGGCTGACGCTTTCGCCGAGGCCCTCGAGCGTCAGCGGGAACATGTCGAACGTCTGCCGCACGTACTCGATGGTGTTGCCGTTCCAGTACCGTTGCGGCTCCGGGTTGAGCCAGATGCTGCGGTGATAGTGCTGGCTGAGCATCATCAGCCACTGCAGTCCCTCGATGCCGCGGTCGTCTCCGAGGTCGAGCGAACCGCCGGCGGCGAGTAGCTCGTAGGGCGCCATCAAGGCGTCGCCGACCATGATCAGCTTGTAGTGAGGACCCGTCTCGTGAATGAGGTCCCGCACTTTGATTGGAGTGTCGAAGCGCTCGGTCTCGTAGACGTGACCGTACACGCAGTTGTGGAAGTAATAGGTGCGGAGCTCTTTGAAGTGGGATGACTTCTTGGCGGCCGAGAAGAGCCTGGAGCACAGGTGCGCGAACGGGTCCATCGAACCGCCCACGTCCATCATCAAGATGATGCGCGTGTTGTGGCGCCGGGGAGGGCGAGTGATGACCTCGAGCTCGCCCGCGTTCTGCGCGGTCGCGTCGATGGTGCCTTCGAGGTCGAGCTCTTCCTCTCCGCCCTCGCGCGAAAAAAGGCGCAGCTTTCGAAGCGCGACCTGCATCTGCCGGACGTCGAGGGTGAGGTCCTGGCGGTAGGGACGATAGAGTCGTGCGTCGGCAACTTTCACGGCGCTTCGGCCGCCCCCGGTGCCACCGATGCGGAAACCTTTGGGGGCGCGCCCGCTGTGACCGAAGGGCGAGGTGCCACCCGTGCCGATCCATTTGTTGCCGCCGTCGTGTTGTTCGTCTTGCTCGGCGAGCCGCTCTTCGAACAGCTTGCGAAGCTCGTCCAGGTCTAGGTTTTCGACGAACTCGCGCTGTTCGTCGGTGAGCTCGCCCATGTCTTCTTTGGCTTGCTGCAGCCAGTCCCAGAGCTCGTCTTTGAGCTTCTTCGATTCGATTTCCACGCCCTTGAAGAACGACAGGAACGCCTCGTCGAACGAGTCGAGATGCGCTTCGCTGTGAATCATCACCGAGCGGGCGACGTTGTAGAAGCCATCAAGCGAGCTTTCATGAAGCCCCGCCTGGAGCGCTTGCGCGAGCGCAATGACCTCCTGGGTCCCAACCGGGACGCCTCGGCCGCGGAGCTCGTACATGAAAGGGACTAGGATTTCAGCTTCTCCATTGCCTGCCGCCCGAGAGCTGGTCGGCGAAGGCGACGAGGTCTTGTTCCTTCTTCAGCAGCGCGCCTAGGAAGGGAAGGTTTTCTTCGAGCTTCACGCCGTCGATGCCCGCGCGCTTCAGCACGGCGATCCAGTCGACGAGCTCGCTCGTGCTCGGGCGCTTTCGGAGACGCCGCATGCTGCGAATCTCGTAAAAGGTCTTGAGTGCCTGGTCGACGAGACTTTCGTGAACCTTCGGATGGTGGACGCGGACGATTTCGTTCATCAGCTCCGGCGTCGGGAAGTCGATGAAGTGGAACACGCAGCGGCGAAGGAACGCGTCCGGGAGCTCCTTTTCGGCGTTGCTGGTGATGACCACGATGGGTCGCTGCGTGGCGATGATGTCCTGCTGCGTCTCGTCGACATGAAACTGCATGCGGTCGAGCTCGTTGAGTAGGTCGTTCGGGAACTCGACGTCGGCCTTGTCGATTTCGTCGATCAGCAGGACCACGCGCTTCTCGGCGTCGAAGGCCTCGCCCATCGGCCCGAGCTTGATGTACTCACTGATGTCGTTGACGTCCTTGTCTCCGAACCGGGAGTCGTACAGACGCTGGACCGTGTCGTAAATGTAGAGCCCGTCCTGAGCGCGGGTCGTGCTCCGGATGTTCCAGCGAATGAGGGGCATCTCGAGGGCCTCGGACACCGCCTCGGCCAACAAGGTCTTGCCGGTGCCGGGCTCCCCTCGGATCAGAAGGGGTTTCTCGAGCACCACCGCGCAGTTGACCGCGGATTCGAGGGCCTCGCTCGTCAGATAAGTAGGGGTTCCAGAAAAACGTCCAAAATCGTCAGCCATGGCCGGGAAACCTATCATCATCCCGCAAATTGGCGACCGGGACAGGGGGGAGCTGCAGGGGTGCAGGGGAAACTGGGGGCGAGACCGAGGCCGGGGGGCCGTGCCAGTGCCAGTGCAATCTTGGTCTTGTTACACCGCCCGCCCGCCCCCACCCGTAATCCTCCCTGCCGCGCCCTACGCGTTCGCGCGGGCTTGGCGGCGCTTTGCGCCGGGCTTCGCCCTTCGGGCTCGCGCTGCCGCCTGCTGGAGCTGCCTCCTGCTGGGGTGGAGGGGGGCGAAGCCCCGTGGGCGATGCAACGCGTCGGCTTTACGGGGAAGTGCCTGACATTACGAAGAGTTAACTTGGCAGACCAGGGGGGTAGCACCCTCCTTGACAGTCTCCAGACCACGACGAATAGTAGCGCGTTCTCGTGGCCTGGGAGGGTCGCTTGGCTGTCGTCTGTCGAGCTGAATTCGATGTCTACTTTCGTCCTACAGATCCAGGACCTCGACGAGTCGGGGACGGATTGGAACTTTGCTATCCGCACGGATTGGCTGGCGGCTGCGCTTGCCGATACTGAGCTGAAGGCGGGAACCGAGGACGGGCGGCTCACGGTACATGCGCAGCCCAGTGGAACGGATGTCTTGGTACAGGGGCATATCGACGCCCAGGTTGCCGCAACCTGTGCGCGCTGCCTGGCTGATGTTCCGATTGGCGCGGACCTTGCGCTGACCACGCTCTACAGCCCGGAGCACATGCGCCCAAAGGACAGCGATGAGATCGACGTCCGGCTGGACGAGGTCAATCGGGACTACTACAGCGGCAGCCAAGTCGTGTTGGACCCCATGGTGCGCGAGCTCTTGTTGCTCGAAGCGCCGATGAAACCACTTTGCTCGGAGAGCTGCGAGGGAATCGCCGTTCCGGAGCATCTTCGACCTCCTGAGGAGGTCTTTGGAGGGTTGGCGCCCGACGCGCGCTTCGCCCCCCTACTCAAACTCAAAGAAGCACTTACGAAGAACGAGGAATGATCCCGTGGCAGTACCGAAACGCAGAACCAGCTCGATGAAGCGCGACCAGCGGCGCGCCAATCACGACAAAATCACCGCCCCGAATGTAATCCCATGCCCAAACTGCGGCGACGTGATGCTTCCGCACCGGGCCTGCCCGGCTTGTGGCTTCTACAAGGGTCGCCAAGTCAGCAAGGGCACCGCCGAAGAGATCGAGTAGGCAGTGTTCGACCTGGCGGGGAAAATCGCCGCGGTGACCGGTGGGTCACGAGGCATCGGACGCGCGACCAGCATCGCGCTAGCCGAAGCCGGGGCGTTCGTCCTCGTCAATTACCGCTCCAACGAGGATGCCGCGAAGGAAACGCTGCGCCTCATCGAAGAGGCGGGCGGCAAAGGTGAGCTCCTTGGCTTCGACGTTGCTGACCCGGAGTCAGTGGACCGTGGCCTCAAGGAGGCGATCGGACGGCATGGGCGCATCGACATCCTCGTCAACAATGCGGGAATCTCGATCGACCAGCTGTTGTTGAGAGTATCGCCGACGGACCTCGACATGACTTGGGCCACCAACGTGAATGGACCGATATACTGCGCCAAGGCCTGTATCCGTCCGATGATGAAAAAGCGCTGGGGACGCATCATCAATCTTTCGAGCGTGGTGGCGGAGTCCGGCAACCCTGGCCAGGTGGCCTATTCCTCCTCGAAAGCCGCGCTTTTGGGCCTAACTCGCACCCTGGCACGCGAGTACGCGTCTCGTGGGATCACCGTGAACGCCGTTGCGCCAGGGTTCATCGAGACCGATATGACTGCAGATCTGCCGGATGCGGGGAAGCAGGGCATCATCGACCAGACGCCGCTTGGGCGAATTGGCCGCCCCGAAGAGGTCGCGGCCGCAGTAGTATTTCTAGCGAGCGAAGAAGCAAGCTATATCACCGGGCAGGTAGTCCGGGTCAACGGAGGCATGCACGTCTAGCGCGTGCGTGACGGAGGAAACAGATGGACATCGCTGCGAAGGTCAAAGAAATCGTGTCGGACAAGCTCGACGTGGACGGGGCCGATATTCAAGAAGAGCAAGACTTCATCGAGGATCTCAAAGCCGACTCACTAGCGGTGGTCGAGGTTGTCTTGGCGCTCGAAGAGCAGTTCGAGATCGAGATTCCGGACGAGGACACCGAGAAAATCAAGACCGTCCGCGACGCAATCGAGTACATCAAGGCGCAGAAGGGCTAAAAGCCCACCGTGCGTCCCTGATCGGGAGGCTTGATGCGACGAGTAGTCATCACAGGTGTTGGCACCGTGAGCCCGTGTGGCGCGGATGTCGCGACCACTTGGAAGAACGTTTCCGAGGGGCGTAGCGGCGTCGCGCGGATCGAAGGTTTCGATGCGACCGAGTTCGCCTCGCAGATTGCGGGTGAGTGCTCGGACTTCGATCCCTTGCAGTACATGCCCAAGCGACGTTTGCGTGAGGCCGCGCGTTTCATTCAGCTCGCCATCGCGGCAAGTGCGCAGGCGATCAAAAGCTCCGGCTTCGAGCCAACCGACGAAGAGAAGGAGCGGGTGGGCACCTTCATCGGGGTCGGCTTCTGCGGGCTCGAGGTCTTCGAGGACACATGCAGGACCTTGTCCGACAAGGGGCCGCGCCGCGTGTCGCCGTACTTCATTCCTTCGGTCATATCCAACCTCGCGCCCGGGCAGGTCACGCTGGATTGGGGCTTCAAGGGGCCGAGCTACACGCACACCAGCGCCTGCGCTTCGGGCGCACATGCCATTGGTGACGCGTTTCGGTGGATTCAGCGGGGAGAGATCGACGCTGCGGTCGCCGGTGGCGCCGAAGGTGCAGTGACACCGGTTGGCGTAGCGGGGTTTACCTCGATGCGTGCGCTGTCCCGGCGCAACGACGAGCCAGAGCTTGCGAGTCGCCCCTTCGACACAGACCGAGACGGGTTCGTGATCGCCGAGGGAGCCGGTGTCTTGGTGCTCGAGGAGCGCGAGGCGGCGATGGCGCGCGGCGCAGACATCCTGGCCGAGATCGTCGGCTACGGCGCTACGTCGGATGCGTACCACATGGTCCAGCCCGCGCCGGAGGCCGAAGGCGCGCAGCGCGCGATGAAGCTCTCGCTAGCCGACGCCAAGCTGAACCCCGAAGACCTCGACTACGTCAATGCGCACGGCACGTCCACGCCGATGGGCGATGGCGGGGAGCTTCAGGCGCTTCAGACCGTTTTCGGTGCCCACGCAACCGACGGGCTCGCAGTGTCGAGCACCAAGAGCATGACGGGGCATCTCCTGGGAGCCGCGGGCGGGCTCGAGCCGGTGCTCTGCGCCCTTGCGATGCGTGATGGCCTTCTGCCCCCAACGATCAACTTGGACAATCCCGACCCTGTCGCGGCGGGGATGAATCTGGTACCCAACGAGGCACAGGAGCGACCGATTCGCGCGCTGATGAACAACTCGTTTGGCTTTGGCGGGACCAACTGCGCGCTCGTGCTAAAAGCCCCGTAGCCATGGCGAAGACCCTGATCGTCGGTTCGGATCACGCGGGCCTCGAGCTCAAGCGAGAGCTTTCGGGCGTCGCGGCGGAGCTCGGCTACGAAGTGGTCGACATCGGAACGCACACGAGCGATTCCACCGACTACCCAGACTACGCGCACCAGGTCGCAAGCGCCGTCGGGCGCGGGGAAGGTCTCGGGCTCTTGGTCTGTGGCACGGGCCTCGGCATGTCGATGGCGGCCAACCGTCATCCTGGCGTGCGCGCAGCGGTTTGCGGCGATGTCTTCAGCGCGTCGATGACCCGGCAACACAACGATGCCAACCTGCTTTGCATCGGCGCCCGCGTCGTGGGCGCAGGGCTG
>Ga0316187_10001408_pt1 | contig 20684 bp, 18 predicted proteins | sample CroRivburrow1_MG_FD_204927 | JGI IMG/M metagenome (GOLD analysis project Ga0316187, IMG submission 204927) | Coastal sediment microbial communities from Maine, United States - Cross River worm burrow 1 | ecosystem: Environmental > Aquatic > Marine > Coastal > Sediment | place: USA: Maine...
GTCGGAGTTCACCGCGCACTCGAAGCGGCGGAAAAGCTCCACCGCAGGCATGTGTCGTGCGAGGTCATCGACCTTCGCTCACTCCGCCCGCTCGATGTCGAGACCATCGTCGAGTCAGTCACGAAGACCGGCCGCCTGCTGGTTGTTGACGAGGACTATCGAGAGTTTGGAATGGCGGGGGAGATGGCGGCGCTTTGTCTCGAGGCTTCGCTCAGCCCGCGCTACGCTCGCGTGTGCGTCGAGGACACCCTGCCCTACGCCCGCCACCTCGAAGACGCCGCCCTGCCCAATGTCGATCGGATCGTCGAAGCGGTGAATTCGCTGGTTGACGCCTGATTCGGGCGGATCTGCAGCTCACCAGCCTCGGCGCACGGCCTCCTCGGCGACCCAGGAGTTGGTCGACATCGGCCAATCGTGATCGCGACTCCAGGAGTTGAGTTCGCGCAGCAGCCGGCCGTACTCCCTGCCGGCGTCGTCGGGCCATTCGGCCCGATCTTCAGGCAGCGCCTCGATAGCGGGAAAAATCGGCGTGGCGTTATGTTCTGTGATGGTTTCCATGACCGCCTCCAATCAACCCGGACGGTGGACGTCATCCGGATTTACACTATGGCATAAATAAGGTGTAAATACAAGTATAAATTCCCAAATCTCGGGCAAAGACCCTCGATCGGGGATCCAGGACCCATTTCAGTCCAGCCAGGATGACAACTCAGGATTCCGAACGTAAGCTGAAGGTCATGAGCGAGGGCAGGAAACCACGTACCGTCTATTCCACTGACAAGGGTCGGGTGTGTCCGAAGTGCGGTTGGCCGGAGAAGAGCTGTCGCTGCTCCTCCAAAATGGATGAGGCCGTACCGGATAGGATCACTGCTCGGCTCCGGATCGAGAAGGCGGGCCGCAAGGGGAAGACGGTGACGGTCGTCGAGAGCCTGCCCAGAAACCCGGCCTTTCTCAAGGATCTCGCCGGCGAACTCAAAAGGACCTGTGGCTCCGGCGGCAAGGCGGGTGGAACCCATATCGAGATCCAGGGCGACCACCGCGAAAAGATCAGGGACCATTTGCGAACCAAGGGATGGGTCGTCAAGGGTTGAACGAGGGCCTGCTAGACTGACAGTAGATTGAACCCGGAGGTGTGAGATGGCTCGCAAACGTTGGCCGTTGGCGGTGGTGTTGGTCCTTTTCATGATGTTGGCGTTGGGTACTGCAGCCGCGCAGGAGGCCGAAAGCAGTCAAGAAGCCGAACCCGCTACAGAAGCCGAACCCGCTGTAGAGTCCGAAGCAGCGCCTGAGGCTGAAAGCTCCGCAGGAACCGACTTCGTAACGACCATCGATTTCTCGCCCCTCAACGGAGTCGACCTCGACGGGAGCGCGGGCGAAATCGACGTAAAGAGAGTGGAGTTCGAAGTTGCCGGCGCCAAGGGTGGTGGAATCAAAGGGGCATTCAGCTCCGCAGATGCCGACATGAATGCGATCATCACCACCCGCCTCCGGTGTGCAACGAAATCCGCCACGAAAGGGAAGATCGACATCCTGGTCGAGTTCCTCGATGCGGACGGCAAGGTCATCGATCGGGTGGGGAATAGCGTAAGCCTCAAGAACAACGAGAAGACCTTCGACTTCAAGCACACAACCCTGAGGTGGGCGGTGGACCACATCGCAAAGGCGCGGATCACCGTTCAGGCGAAGGAATAGAAGGCTCGCGCTTTTCATCCAGGACGCGGCGTTCCGCCTTGTAATCCGGAGTGCGGCGATGCCCTCACTGTCTTCCCGAGCGAGGCGTCTCCCCTCCCTGTCATCCCGAGCGAGCGAAGCGAGTCGAGGGATCTATGGGATGTCCGGTACGCGCTGACAGTATTTTCCACAGATTCCTCCGCTCGCTCGCTCCGCTCACTCGGTCGGAATGACACGGGGGAGAGGCTTCGTCTCTCACTCGGGCGGGATATATCCCGCCCCTACAGATACTGGGTTCGGGAATACACCTGTAAGGGCGGCATATATGCCGCCCGGCCTGGACAACTGGCATATCCCGCCCCAACAAAGACTCGCCTGTCAAACGAGGTGCGGCGATTGGCTATAACACGCCCTCGCTATCCCGGATCAGATTCCTCAGGATTCGAGCCACACCGTCGAGCAGCGGCAGGTGCCGGTCCTCCAATCCCCGGACTGAGAGGACGAGTTCCCCGGTCACCCGCGCGCGGGTCCAGGTCTCGGTGGTGCGAAGATAGGCGCGAGGTTGACGTTTCACGACCGCGGTCAAGCGAGCGAGAGCTTCACGCAGCTGTTCTTCGACCGGTGGGGAAGGGGCGGAGTGTCGGACCGGAATCGGGGCGTTCGGCGACCGCTCGATCGCCTCGAGAGTCAGGCGGTGGTATTCACCAGATGGAGTCTCGCGCTCTTCAACGGTCTGAGGTGCGTCGGCCAGTGGGATATAAGCTCTCTCAGCAAATGTCTCTTCAGCTTCAGCTATCGGCGTGGCCCGATGCGCCGGATCCATAGGAACTCCGCGCGATTCGAGCTGCGCCGTCACCGGCTTATCAACGATTTTCTGTCGAAGGTCTTCAATTTTCCTTACCATCGCCCGTTTGCGATCGTTCGACGAGGCCATTGCAGGCCCATCCTGCGGAGCGTTCTGGGCGAACTCCTGGAGTGACTCCTTCCCGCCGACCACTTCAGCGATGGTCTCCTCGGGCACGCTCTGGAAGAGATCCCGGAAGTCGCTGAGGGTCATCGTTCCCATTGCCCCCTGGTCCTGGAGATCCCGAGTCATCTTGATGAACTGGAGACGGTCGAAGAAAAGCTGCGAGTAGCGGGTTCTCGGCCCCCTCCGACCCACCCTGGGGAGCAAACCCTGCTGCACGTAATAGGCGATTGTGCGCCGATCGAAGCCGGTGTGCTCCTCGATTTCGTCAATTGTGTAGGTCTGCTCATCAATCATAATTCGACACTACCAAAGGGACAGAAATACTGTCAACAACTGTCAATAAAAGGAAGGTCACCATGGATTCTGTGAGGAAATATCTGTCAAAAATAGAGTAACTGAGTCGACAGTTTTCAGGAATTTAACAATGTTCGCGATCGATGGGGCAACGATCTGCGCCTGACGACTCCACGCATCGTCGGTGGTGGCCTCGCAAAAGACGGTAGCGTCGTTCACCTCGCGGCTTTCGCCGTCGATAGGGACGCCGGAACCAGCGAGTCAGACGCCGGCAACATCGCCCGGATGAGCTCTCGCCTGAGGTCGTACTGGAGTCGGTGAAGAGGTCTCCGCGTGCTAACATCGACGTTGTCGCCGAAGAACTCACGGAGCGTGCGGATGATAGTGATCACCGTTCAACACCCGGGCTCGGATCCCGAGACCTACAGGTTCGAGATCGATCGCATCCGCATCGGTCGCGAGGCGGACAACGACCTCGTGCTGGAGTCCGACAGCTGCTCCCGGTATCACGCGGAGATTCTGTTCGGCCGGGGTCTTTACAAGGTCGTGGATCTCAACAGCACCAATGGCATTTCGGTTAACTCGCAGAGTGTGCAGGAGCACCTGATCGCCAACGGGGACTCGGTGGAGATCGGCGTCTACACGCTCGGCCTCTCGATCCCGCAGGAGGAGACGGCGAAGACCAGGATGATGTCGATGGCCGATGTGGCGCCAAAACCAGAGGAAACGAAAACGGCGGCGCCCCCGAAAGTGCTCTACATCAACCGCCTGATCGGCAAGGGAGGCGAGCGATGCCTCAAGATGGCGGAGGGGGTCGAATACACGATCGGGAGATCGCCGGGCGCCGACGTGGTAGTTGACGACGCCCTGTGCTCGGGGCGCCACGCGCTCGTTTTCCTCCGCGGTGACCTCTGCACGGTTCGCGATCTCGACAGCGCGAACGGCACCTTCGTCAACTCAGAGAAGGTGAGCCAGGCGGAAATCCGCCCCGGAGACCGCCTCATGGTCGGCCGCACCGAGTTCGCGGTCAGCGAACAGCCACCGCAGACGGCAGACGAAGACATCCTGCTTGCCCGCACCCAGCGCGGATTCACCATACCGGACTCCGTTCGGTCCGAGACCACCGGCGACCCGGCAACATTTTTCGGCCGCGGTCTGCGTTTGGGCCTTGCCGCGGCTGCTCTCGTGGCCGTGTTGGTAATTGCGGCCGCGGTGACCTGGATTTTCGCCAGACTGCAGGTAGAGACCGGCGCAGCGGTCGAAAAACCGTCAACGGGCCCGCAGGACGAGATTATGGTCCAGGTGCAGGCGGTCGAGCACAAGGAGCTGGTCTTCAGTGTGACCGCGGCGGGCACCGTCACCCCGCAACGACGGGTCACCGTGAGCGCCGAGGTCGGGGCTCGTGTACTTTCCACAGCGGTCGGCCAGGGTTCGGCGGTTCGCGCGGGTGGACAACTGCTACGCCTCGACGACCGCGAGATCCGGCTCCAAATCCAGGAGGCCTCGTCGTCGGTTTCGCGCGAGCAGGTGGACCTGGCGAAGTCGGACTTCGAACGCAAAGAACGGTTGTTCGCGGACGGCGCCGTGACCCGCTCGACCCTCGACCAGGCAAAGAACCAGTACCTGAGCCTTGACGCCGCCTATCGCACGGCGCAGGCACGAATTGCCCAACTCCGCGAGCGCGCGTCAAAAACCAATATCGCCTCACCGCTGACCGGGGTCGTGGCGCAGCTCCTCGCTGAACCGGGCGAGTTCGTGGGTCCGGGTTCCCCTCTGGCCGTGATAGAGGACATGGAGGAGGTGCTCGTTGTGGTCGAGGTTCCCGACCGGGATGTGGTGCGCCTGCGCCCGCTCCAGGTCGTGGAAGCCACCACCGACGCCTACCCCGGAAGAGTTTTTCAGGGAGTCATCGAACGGGTGGGAAGCTTGGCGAACCCGGTCACCCGAAGCTTCGAGATCGAAGCCAGGATCGGCAACCCCGAAGGTGAGCTGCGCAGCGGCATGATCACCACCATCCGGATCCTGCTCGATAAGCGGCGATGTCTGGTCGTGCCCGCGTCCGCGCTCATCGACGAGCGCGAGGGCGAGGCCCGCGTCTTGCTGGTGGCGGGAGGCGTGGCCCGCAGCGTCGAGGTCGGCATCGGCCGCCGTCAGGACCGGGACGTCGAACTCGTCCAGGGATTGGCGGAGGGGGACGAGGTGGTGGTCTACGGCCACGATCAGGTGCGGGACGGCCAGCCGGTGTCGACCTACCGAGAAGACTGAGGCCTCCCACTCGAGCCTTTGCTCACAAATTTTCTGTCGCCGCTCCGCGGCTTTTTTCGTTTTATGAATCCTTAGCCTGGGGCGTGAGCTGCAGCCATTTTTCCTGCGTTACGGCAGAACAGTCTGAACCACAGAGACACAGAGGGCACAGCGCTGGGGTTATTCCTCTCCAAAAAATCGCCTGCCGAGGACATCCCAGAAGCGGAACTCGCGATCTGCTTCACCGGTGCGCACCAGCACCGAATAGATCACCGGCAACACGATCAGGATGAGGACCGTGGCGCCGATCAGACCGAAGATCACGGCGCACGCAAGTGGCGACCAAAGCGAGCCGCCCCAGATCGCCAGTGGGGTCAGTCCACCGATGGTGGTGATACTGGTGAGGACCACCGGCCGGAAGCGGAGTCTGCCGGCTCCCAGCAACGCCTCGAGACGCCGCCGGCCCTCCACCCGCTGCAGGTAGTTGGCGAAGTCGGTGAGCACGATGGAGTCGTTGATGATGATCCCGGTCAGGCTGACGACGCCGATGAAAGCCATCAGCCCAAACGGATTGCCGGTGATCAGCAGCCCGACGAGGGCGCCGGTAAGGCCGAGAGGTACCGTCAGGAGGATGACCGCCGGCTGCACGAACGAGTTGAACTGGATCGCGAGCAGGGCGTAAATCAGCAGCAGCGCCAGTAGTAACGCTTCCCACAAACCGGCAAACGACGCCCGCCGTTCCTCTTCTTCACCGCCGAAGGCGAGGGAGTATCCGTCGGGCAGAGCGAATTCGCCGAGCCGCATCCGGACGTCACGGAGGACTTCGTCAGCGAGCCTCCCGGAGGCATCGGCCTCAACGGTCACCAGCCGCCGCCCGTCGCGATGGAGAATGGTCGTGAATCCCTGCTGCTCGCGTACCGTGGCGACTTCGGTGAGCGGCAACACCGTTCCTTCCTTCGATGGCAGGTAGAGCCGCTCGAGGGAGGAGGTCTCCGCGACCGAGCGCCGGTCGAGACGGACCACCACCGGGATCTCGTCATCGCCGCCCCTGAAGTGGGTCGCCACCTCGCCGTTGAGGGCCATCAGCACGGTGCGTGAGAGCGAGAAGCTGTCGACGCCGAGCAGCGCCGCCTGGCGGCGGTCGAGATCGAGCACCAGCCGCGGCGTGGTGTCGCCGAGGGTGTCGCGAAGATCGGCGATACCGGAGATGTCGGCGATGCGACCTTGTATGCCCTGTGCCAGCCCGGACAGGACCTGCAGGTCCGGGCCCGTGACTCTCACCTGAATCGCCGCACCGCCCACCGGGCCCTGTTCGAGAACCTTCGGTACCACGGTGGCACCCGCGATGCGCCGGAGCTTGGGGGCGAGCTCGCCCGCGAATTCGTCGGCGTTTCCGCCCTCGAGGTTGACCAGCACCTGCGCGAAGTTGGTGCGCTCCCTTTCGCGCTCGACGTTGTAGTAGATCATCGGGCTGCCCCTGCCGATGTTGGATGTGAAGTCGCGGATCCCGGGCTCCGAGGCAAGCAGCTCCTCGACGCGATCGGTAATCAGGCTGGTGGCCGAGATGTTGGCTTCGCCTGGGAGGCGGATGTTGACCAGGAAGAGGCTCTTTTCCGCCTTTGGGAAGAGCTGCAAGCCGATAACCGGGATGGTCATGAGGCTGAGGCCGAATATTGCGAAGGCCAGCACGAGGGTCAACAACCGGTTCCGCAGGGCCCATTTGACGATCTCGGTGTATGTATCGAGAACGCGTGAGCTTTCGGCCGCCTCTCCAGGCGGCGGCGGGAACCGGCGCCACAGGGTGTAGCAGAGGAGCGGGATGACGGTGAACGCCACCAGCAGGGAGCCCGAAAGGGCGTAGATCACGGCCAGTGGCATGGCCGACATGAAGGCGCCCAAATTGCCCTTGAGCATGAGCAACGGAACGAATGCGGCGATCGTGGTCAGGGTCGAGGCGAGGACCGGAAGCTTGACCTCGTCGACACCTGCGATGACCGCGTCCTTCAGCCCGCGCCCCAGCTCCACGTGGCGGCCGATGTTCTCCACTACCACAAGTCCCGAGTCCACCAACATTCCCATCGCCAGCACCAGACCGAAGATCGAGACCTGGTTGAGGTCGACGGCTGTAAGGCGCATCAGCGTCAAAGCGATCAGCACCGCCAGGGGGATCGACACCGAGACCACGAGCCCCTGCCTGACGCCGAGGAAAAGGCTGACCATGAGTATCACGATCAGACCGCCGCCGAGCGCGTTCCAACCGAGGGTCGCGAGCAGGTCGGAAACGCCCAGACCGCGGTCGGAAACGAGCCGTGCCTGGAGGCCGGGCGGCAGGTCGCGCCGCAAGCTGTCGACCGTTTGCCGCACCCGATCCGCCACCGCGACGGTATTGGTGCCGCCGCGCTTGACGACCGTCAGCAATAGAGCCGGTTCGCCGTTGGTGCGCACCAGGTACCTCGGCTCCTCATATCCATCGCGGATCGTCGCCACGTCTCGCAGCACGATCAGCGAGTCACCGAAGCGACCGATCACGGTGTCGCCGATCTCCGCCAGGCTCCGGTACTCGTTCGGGTTCTCTAACAGATAGCGTACCGAACCGACGTCGAGGGTGCCGCCCGGGACTGAGGCGTTCTCGAGGCGCAGGATTTCGGAGATTTGAGCGAGTGGGATTCGCATCTGCGAGAGACGTTCGTTGTCCACATCGACCAGGATCCGGCGCTCAGGCATGCCCTCGATCTCGACGCTTGACACCCCCTCCACGTCACGCAGTGCGCCCCGGAACCGTTTCGCCTCGCGGTGGAGGAGGCGATAGTCCTCGCCACCGGCGATCGAAACGATGGTCAATGGGATCTCGCCGGTGTTGAAGCTCATCACGACGGGTTCGTCGGCGTGCTCCGGAAGATTCGGCGCGACCTCGTCCACCTTCTGCCGAACCTGCTCCACCACATCGGCGGGATCGGTTTCGTCTCGGACGGTGATTTTGAAGAGCGACAGACCGGAAATCGAGGTCGACTCGACGATCTTGACGTCGTTGATTTCGTTGACCGCATTCTCGATTGGCCGCGTGACCAGGCTCTCGACCGTCTCCGGGTCGGCACCAAAAAAGGTGGTGGCAATCCGGCAATCGAAGGCGTCGAACTCCGGGTCTTCGCCTCGCGGCAGGGTGATGAAGGACCAGACTCCCGCGATCAACAGCGCCGCGACCACCAGGATGCTGACCCGGTAGTACCGTAGAACGCCTGTGATGAGTGCCGGCGAGCGAGCGCCATGCGGTGGGGTACCGGACAGTTCTGTCATGACTGACCTCCTGTTAACCCGCATATCCCACAGGCTTTCTGCTGCGGCCGGCGATGCACCGCACCCAGAGATGTTTTCTCGCCTCGGGGTGCTCCACGTACCGTCAAGTGCGCGTCTGCGCCCCCCAGGTCGCAAACCCCACTGGGCACGGCACCTCGCCACCCTCGCGACGAAACCCGGTGAGATATGCGGGTTGATCGACTGTTCATCGGGGGGTGGGTTCCGGCATCATGGTGGTGAACCAAGAGTACTATGGCTAAAACCCATGAGCTCATCGATGTCAAAGGAGGTACGAAGCCATGACACGAATTCGATTGACAGCCGTGGTCCTGGGAGCCCTGGCGATGGTAGGCGCGGCGTTCGCCGAGGAGCTCTCGCTGGCCGACGCCATCGAAAGCGCCCTCGCTGACAGTCCGCAGGTGGCGGCGGCCCAGGCCGAAGTGGATTTCGCGGAACACGGAGCGGAGGCGGCCGCGTCGGCGGCGTGGCCGACCCTCGGGGTGTCGGGCAGCTACGGTTCGTTCAGCGGCGACGTGCTCTACGGGAGGTTCATTCCGGGAGTTCCAGGCGACGGCTCGATGCCGGTCGGGCAGTATGATCGCAACGCCACCGCGGCAGTCGAGCTCAAACAGGTGCTCTACGCCGGTGGAGGCATCGATGCCGCCAAGCGGGCGAGCGGCGTCGAAAACAAGATGGCGGCGGAAGGGCTGCGGGCGCGGCGCCGTGAGCTCTCTTATCAGGTCACCCGCGCCTACTACGAAGTGCTGTTAGCCGAGAGGCGCGCCGAGGTGGCGAAGACGAGCATCGAGCGTTCCCGGGAAGGCCTCGACATGATTGAGCTGCGCTTTGCCGAGCAGGATGCGCTCAAGGTCGAGCTCCTCGGCGCCGAGGGCCAGCTCGCGGCCGACAAACTCGCCCTGCTCGAGGCAACCAACGACCTCGATCTGGCCCGTCGATCTCTCAACCGGTTGCTCGGTCGTCCGCAGGAAAATGAGCTGAAGCTCAGCGACGTCCTCGAGGGACCTCTACAGGTGCCACCCGAGGCGACCGGCGTCGAGGAGGCGGCTGCAGCAAACCCGGGCGTGCGGATGGCGGGTCTCGGCGTCGAAAAGGCCGACGCCGCCCTCGGCAGCGCGCGGTCGCTCTCGCGGCCCAAGCTCGAGCTGTCCGCGATCTACACCTGGATCGACAACGAGCTCTTCTTCGAAGGTCAGTATGCGGGGGCCGTGGTCAACCTCTCGATCCCGTTTTTTCAGGACATCAAGGCGGGTTCGGCGGCAAAGAAGCGGGCACGTGCGCAGAAGACCCGGGCTGACGCCATGTTGGCCGACGCAAAATCGGCTGTGGAGCTGCAGGCGATGGCGGCCTATCGCGGTCTCGAGGAGAAGCTGACGGCGGTTGAGGCGGCCAGCAAGAACCTGGAGTATCACCGTGAGCGGTACCGGATCACGCAGAGCGGATACCGTGAGGAGATGGTGACATTCTCCGATGTCCTGGACCGCCACGACGACCTTCGGCAGGCCGAGCTCAGGCTCTCCGGCGTGCTTTTCCAGACCAGGATCCAGGAAGCCGAAATCCGGCGCCTCGCGGGGAATTGAGGCACTCTATTCAACGAACTCCGGCGGGCCCTGAACCCGCCGGCGGCAGCGATATGTGGCCGAGGCCGGGAATCGCCTGCCATCGGCCACTCGCTGGCGACGGTGGGTCACGACGCCCAAAGGGCGTCAGTAAGGACCCGCCTACAGGAGGGAGGAGAGGCAACTCCTTGTTGTTGTAGGCGGTTCGTTTACGGCCCGCCATCGGGTCGACTCATGCTCCTACCGCTCGACAAAGAAGCGTTGGCCCTCGACCCAGATCTCGAGACCCGAATCAGTCTCGAAGACCTGCAGCAGCGTCTCCAGCTCGGTCCCCGAGGCTTCGGCGGTGGCGGTGAGGACCCGCGCCTGCGCCTCGGCGCCGCTCAGACAATCCTCGTACAGTCGATCGAGGAAGCCGCGCAACACCCGCTTCGGGAGGAACAAAGCCACCAGCCCGGGATCGAGCTGCATCTCGCAGGAGACTGTTGTTCCTTTTCCCTCGGGGGGTGTGACGAAACGCCAGCGCGACTCCCACGATTTGAACTTGCCCGAGATCTGGCTTTGGCGCAGTCCGTCGGGTTCGATGCGACAGCGCTGCTTGATATGGAAGGTCTGACCGAACTGTTGGTGGACGACATCTATCACTGCGTAATCGTCGCCGGCCTCGAGAACGTTGACCTCCTTGACGCCCGGCATCCACTCCGGCCATCGCGAAAAGTCGACGAACACCTGGCGCACCACCTCTTCCGGCGCATCGATGCTTCCGAAGCGGCGCATCAGCCGTCCTCCGCCCGGCCGGGCAGCTCGAAGACCTTGCCGCGATGCCAGACGACGACGGTGTTGCCACACCGCGTGACCTCGAGGATCTTGCGGCGGCCATCCACGTCGGTTTCAAGCTCCGGTTCATCCGTTTTCTCATTGAGACCGCGGCAAATCACCCCGAGCGCATTTTCCAGTCCGGTGCGCAGGCGCTTGAGACTTCGAGTTCCGGCGACGGTGGGGCCAGGGCGCAGCCGTACACGAAGCTCTACTCCTCCTTCTTCTTCAATCAGCTCCCAGGTGCCGCTCGTTCCTTGGCCGCGGTACTGATCGACCCGAGTAAAGTGAGCCAAACCGGGCGGTGAGTGAACGATTTCGAGCGCCAGGCTCGGTGCTCCGAGTCCCGGCGCGCTCACTTCCGCGACCACAACGTCGCCTTCGCGGGCAAGAATGCGCGCGCTCTCCACTACTGGGAGCCAGTCACGGAGGTGGTGATAGTCGGTGAGGCGACCGAAGGCCTCGTCCCGGTCACACTTCAGCCGCACCGTTGCTTCGATGCTCCGATCCATGACTCAATCCTACCGGACGCTCATTTTCGGCGTCCCCGGCCGCGGGCGCGGCGATAACGAGCGAGCATGCGCTCGGGCAATCTCTCGATATCGGTAAGACAATCCTCGGTGGCGTTGACGAGACCACGTGGGGACTCGCGCACCACGTCCGCCAGGTCTTCGTTGTCTTCGAGGCCGGTGTCACGGGCGAGGGTGCGAAGAAAGGACTCTGCGGCTTCGGCGATACCTCGCATGCCGCCGGCCATGGCCAGCGCGAGCGCGTACTGGCCGCGGAGCAAGCTCAATGCAGCACGGGCGCCATCGCTGTCCTTCTTTTCTCCGTCGTCGTCGGACCAGGTGACGTCCTCGACCACGGTCCCGACCTGGGCCCCACCGCCGCTGGCGATCAGCTCTTCCTGCAGGGCCCGCAGCCGACCGGCAAGAACGGGAACGATGCACCACGCGATCTCGGGCTCCCGATCGACCAACGACTGAAAAGACCCCCGGGTGATGAGGAGACAGGTCGTGGGTTCGAGGGTGCGAATGGTGGCCGAGCGCGGCTGATCGTCGACCAGCGACATCTCGCCGAGGAGGTCGCCTCTTCCAAGTTCAGCGAAAACTACCTTCTCGTCACCTGTCCCTCTGCTAACCTCGACCCGCCCGCCGGTGATCACGAAGAGGCCGAGGCCGGTTGAACCTTCGACGACGATCTCCTCTCCGGTGTCGTACGACCGCGGCACGCAAAGCTCGGCAAGCCGGTGCAGCTGGCGGCCCTCGAGACGCGCGAAAAGTGGCGCCCGGGTGAGAAAGTCCTCAGCGCGGATGTCGTCTGCGGGAATCATGCTGCTTCCATATTACAGACTCCACCGAGCACGGGAGAGACGATCGATTTTCGAGTGTGTATTTCTGTCGCCGCTCCGCGGCTTTTTGTTCTTTTCTGGCCTCCAACCTGGGGCTTACGGCCCCAGGCTAAATACCTGCCGCGACTCTGGCGCCCAGTTCGGCCGCCGACAACCCAAGCCGCGGAGCGGCGAAAGATGAATAGCCTGGGGCGTGAACCCCAGGAATCGCCAAGAAAAGATGTGGACAGCCCCCGAAGGGGCCGGCAGATTCCGGCTGCGGCGTGAGCCGCAGCTCGAAAGTCTGCCTCAGAATTTAACCGCCGTGGCGCCAGACGCGCCACAGTGCGAGGCATGCGAGCGCGACAAAGAACGCCGTCGCTGTTGCCTGGAGCCATTCGCCGCCGATACCGGCGGCGCGGAGCCCCTGAGCGGAGATGACGGTGGCGACCATCAGGAGCACCAGGCCGGCGATCTCGGACAACCCCCGTCGTCGGCCGGTTCGTTTCGACGTGTCGTTGTTCGATTTCTTCTCCGATGAGGTGCCAACTCTTTCCACCGCCGAGTCCCCGAGTTCCCGCAGAACGGGCACCGCAGCCTCGAGGACGCCGCGCAGACGGCCCACACTGAAGGTCTCGCGCAACCGCGAAGCGGCAGCAACGACCCCGAGGTCGTCCACCGCTTCGGCGAAGGCGTCGTGATCGGGGTCGATGCGCTGCGCGCATGTCTCGACCTGATGAAGACTCCGGAGGTACGCCACCACCGGCGGCGGGATGTCGACGCCCTCGCGCCGCATCAGCCTCCACTGCACACCGAGGGTGTCGGCCAATCGCCGTCCGCGGTAGTTCTCGCTCCAGCCGCCGTCGCGGAAGGGCTCGGCCTGCCGGAAGAGCACTTGCAGCCGGTCGTGGTCGGTGTCCTCGAGGTCGGCGTCGCATGCTCGCAGGAGATGGTCACAGGCGCGGTCCGGGTCTCCGCGGGAGGTGGCGATCAGGGCATCGAGGAGCCCACGCCGGGATCTCCGGCCGAGGCTGGTGAAAAGACCCCCGGTGACGGCGACCCGTCCGTCTCCGAGCAGGCATAGATTCTCCTCTGCCGGGCCTTCCGGAAGGACCGATTCGAGGAGCACCTGCTGCAGCCAAGCCGAGCACAGACGCCGCGCCCGGTCGCCGCTGTCGTCGATGTCGGCCATAGAGCTGTCGGGTTCCCCGAGAGCCGTACCACCGGGATCCGAATAGACAAGCGTTTCCCGGTCCGAATAGTCCTCCCACAGCCGGGGCACGATCAGTGCGTCGAAGTTCGGGGCCTCAGAGGCCAACCGTTGCAAACCGCGGAGCTCGCGGCGAAGGTCAAATTGGCGCTCGAGCCATACCAGATAGGATTCGACCGCATGACCGACATCGGCAAGTTCCTCCAGTTGCAGCTTCTCGAGCGCCGGCAGTTCCTCGATCTGTCCCTCGAGGGATTCCACCACGCCAGACCGCATTGTCTTGACCACAACCGCCTCACCGTCGTCGAGGACCCCGCGGTGCCAGAGGTGGAGAAGGCTCCATCGGAATGGGCTCGGCTCGATCTCGATTCCCGTCACCGATGGCCGGGTGCCGGATGGGACATCGACCGCCTCAGAGATTCGGGTCTCCGCCAGGGTGGCGCACGCCGCCCGAGGGAGAAGATCGACACGTGAACCGAGGTACTGCCCGAACCCTGCGAAGAGTGGACCGAGCTCTTCGAGCGCGAGACGAAGGCGGAGGCTCTCGGATTCGGCGAGGTTCGAGTTGTGGCGGCGATCCAGAAGACCCAGCTCCGCCAGCCTTCGGCGGGCGGCCGGCTGGTTTTGGAGCACTACGTCGAGGCCTCGGCGGTTGTCTTGCGTCGGCTCGCGGTTCGCTTATGGGTGGATTTTTTCTTGTCCTCACCGACTGCGTCGCGCATCGCGTCGGCCGTGGATTCCACTAGATCAGCGGCGCGGTCTACGACCTTTTTCGGCTTGAGCTCCTCGGGCCGCGACAGGTCGAACATGAGGTCGATGGTTTCGCGCTGCAGCTTGTCGCCGGATTCGTACAGCGACGAGGTCCTCTCGCCGAGCTGTTCGACCGTGGCATCGGTCACCGCGTCGAAGGCCTTGGCCATGCGCTCGCGGCGGTTGCCTGAACGCTCCTCGCTGAGGAGGTTGGTCAACTGTTCGAGTCCGAGAAGTGACATGGTCCAGGAAAAAGAAAAGAACGATTTGGTCAAATCCCGCATCGTCTGCCTCCGATCAGTTGCGAAGTCCGAGTTGGGCAAGGCCCATTGTAGCAGCAGCGGCCACCGTGGCAAGCGCGGCAGTGAAGAGGTTCCAGCCGATCTCCGCCTGCACGCCGGGAAGCGCTGTCACCGCCGCTGCGACCAGGGCCACCAGCCCGAAAGGCAGGATCCCCGAAGAAGCGGAAGTATCGCGGCCGTTTGTATCGGTCTCGTCCTCTCGAACCGAATCCCGGCGCCGCCGCAACAGGCAGAGCGCGGTGGCGGGAAGGCCGGCCGCGATCCGCGCCCCCTCGGCGGAAGCGTAGGCGAGCTGCTCGACCGAGAACATCTCCCGCCACAACTCGCGCTCGAGCGTGTCCTCGCAGACCGTCTGTAGATATCGGGCCACGTCGAGTCGAGGAGCGAAGCGCGTCACGAGTCCGTCGGCTGTGATCACCGAACGGATGTAACGGATGACGTCCGGGGTTGGCCAGACGCCGGTTTCCCTTGAAAGGCGGAGAAAATCGAGCATCACCCTGGTGTAGTTCTCGAGCATCTCGGGTTCGTCGCCGTCGAGGTCGTACCAGCGGTCGAGGGCATCGTTGAGCCCGCGCCGGAATGCGGACACATCGGAGTCCTCATCGGTCGGCGACAGTCTCAGAAAGTGGACCACCATCTGGTCGGCGTCGGCACGGGTGAGGGCAAGGGTCAGGGCGACCAGGCTGCGGCGCGCGTACTGCGAAAGCGAGCCGGTGATGCCAAAGTCGACGTAGCCGACGGCGCTTTTTGGCTGAATGATCAGATTTGCCGGGTGCAGGTCGGAGTGAAAAAGCCCATCGGTGAAGGCATCGCGGACGAAGTTGCGGATGATGTTGCGCGCGAACTCCTCGGGGTCGAATCCGATGCGTGCGAGCTCGTCGTCATAGACGTGCGAGCCCGCCTCGAGGCTACGAATGTAGTCGAGGACCGTGATGCCTTCGAGAAGATCTGCGACCAGGATTCGACGCGTGGTCAGCTCCCGGCAGAGCTTCGGCACGACCTCGCTCCGACTGTCGCGCGCGTTATGAGCGAGGGCCTCCATGTGGCGTGCCTCGAAGCGGTAATCGAGTTCCTCGCGGGTCCAGCCGATGAATTCTTCGCTCGCCTTCGCGAGCCAGTCGAATCGTCGCAGCCGGAGACCGCGGATGATCTTCGACAATGCCCACATCAGCGTCAGATCGGACTCGAAGTCCCGGACCACGGTCGGGCGCCGCACCTTGACCGCCAACCGGCGGCCGTCGAGGCTCGCCACGTGAACCTGGCCGATGGATGCCGAGGCGATGGGTCGGGCGTCAAAAGTATCGAAGACCTCGGAGGGCGTGCGCCCAAGATCTTCGACAAAGGTCCGTTCTACCTCCTGGAAGGGGAAGGAGGGCACACGGTCGAGGAGATCGAAAAGAGCGTCGCAATAATCGCGCGGCAGAATGTCCGGTTGCAGAGAAAGGACCTGGCCGAATTTGAGGAAGCTGCCGCCAACCTCTTCGAGGAGCATGCGCAGCCGCTGCGGTCCGTCGACACTGCGCCGGCGGACAAGCTGCGCAGCTCCGTGCTTGACCAGCAGCCATTGGAGACGGATCAGCCTCGAAATAACTCGGACGTTCACCGCCACAGTGTACGCCGGATCGTTCCGCGTTCGCGCCCGGGGCCGACTGAGCTCATTGCCAGAAATAGAGCGGATGCAGGACTTTTTTCTCGGCCCGCAAACTGCCATCGAGGTACGAATCGCGCAGTGCGGCGTGTTTGAGCTTGCCGTTGGCGGTCATCGGAATCGTCCGCGGTTCGAGCAGGTAGACGCGTCCGGGTCGTATCCCGAGTCGCCCATGGACCGCCGACACGACCTCGATCACCATCTCGTCGTAGGCCTCGCTCATCTTCGCCATATCCACGTTGGGCTCGACGAAGACCCACATCTGCTCGCCTTCGGTGCCGCCGCGGTCGATGCCCACCGCCGCCGCCCTGCGCACAAAGTCGAGCTCCTCGACCTCCTCTTCGACCTCGCCCGGCGCGATATTGCGGCCGGCCTGGATGATGATGTTCTTCAGCCGGCTGACAATGAAAAGGTTGCCGTCGCGGTCGAGGTAGCCGAGGTCTCCCGTCCGAATCGAGCGGTCTTCGGTGAGCAGGGTGCGGGTGGCCTCCTCGTTGTTCCAGTATCCGCTGGTGTTGGCCGGGCTCGAAACGACGATCTCACCCATTTCGCCCGGATTCGCGACGCCGTCGCCGCCTTCGATGCGGATCCCGATCTCGGGAAACGGCCGACCGACTGAAACACAGCCGCGCTCATCGGCCAGGATGGCCTCGCCGGGACCCCACATCGAGACTCCGACCGTGGCTTCAGCGAGCCCGTAGGCCGGGGCAATGACGTGGCCGAGACCGAAAGTGCGCTCGAAATCGGCAACCGTTCCGGCCCGCACCGGTTCGGCGGCGTTGAGCGCCACCCGCAGCGTCGATACATCTGGCCGCTGGTCGCGGAGGTAACGCACCGCGAGGCGATAGGCGAAGTCGGGAGCCGCGGTGAAGGTGGCGCGGTGCTCGGCGATGGTCGTCATCCATTTTTTGATGCTTCGCACCGAGGTCGGCATCAGCACCATCGGTCGTGCCAACAGCATCGGCACCATGGTCATCAGGATCAGACCCATGTCGTGGTGGACCGGCAGCCAGCTGACGAAGCTGTCTTTCTCGGTGATGCCCATCCCGGCGATCATCTGGTCCATATTCGTCAGTAAGCCGGTGTGGGTCAGCTTGACCCCCTTCGGGTCGCCGGTACTGCCCGAAGTGTACTGGAGAAATGCGATGTCCTCGCCCTCGACGACCACCTTGGGCGCCGACCGGGGCTGCAAACTATCGCCGAGCGTGAGCAATCGACGTTGGGCGGGTCCGACCAGCTCGGCCAGGGCGCGTGCTGCCTCCCGATCGACATCGTCTGCGACCACGACCGCCGCCGCGTCGCACAGCGCCGCGAGGTCGGCCACTCGGCCGACACCGGACTCCGGCGCCACCGGGACCGCGATGCCGCCCGCCCTCTGCGCTCCGTAGAAGCTGACCAGGAACCCGGGCCCGTTGGGCAGGGCCAGGACGACCCGGTCACCGCGCTCGAGGCCGCCCTCGAGAAGGCTCCCGGCGAAGGACGCGATGGCCGTCCACAGCTCACCGTAGGTCATCCCCCCGCCGCCGAAGGTCACAACCTGATGCTGCGGGTGGACCCGCGCGTGGTAGGCGATCATCTCGAGCAGGGTGGAGAAATCTCGAGCGTGCACCAGTTCCTCTCTCCCGCCCCGGCCTACCGGGCCTCGACCCGTTCGCAGACAAGCCGGTGCAGCTGCTCGACGGTGCGGATGTCGGGGAGTTCCTCCTCTCCGATAACGATCTTGTAGAGGTCCTCCAGGGCGGCGACAATGTTGATGATATCTGCCGATACAGCCCCGAGGTCGGCGGCGAATTCGTCCTCGAGACGGACCTCGCGCAGACCGAGCTGGCGCCTGACCAGGGCCTGAATCTCTTCGGCCGTCGGTTTCACGGTGTACCTCCCTCAGAGCCGGTGCGTAGGATGACCAACATTTCGTCCGAAATGCGGTCGGCGGTGGCCCGGTCCATATCGCAATCGAGATAGACAATGTTCCAACGAAGCTCGCCGTCGGCGAGCCGCGCCTGGGCCGTGTACTCCGGACCCAGGGTGAGGTTGGAGATGAAAACCTCCGGGCTCGACACATCGATGGATCCGAAGCGGCGGCGCAGCCGGGAGGGACCCGTGTAGCTCAAAGCGGTGGTTCCCATGCGTTGTTGGCGTTGGCGCAGGATGGGCCGCATCATTGCTGCGCTCAGCCGCACAGAGTGGAAGGGATCGCCGCGCCGCGCGCCGGTGCTGAACCTCTCGTTGACTTCCTGCGCCGTCGTCCACAGCTCCGCGCCGGTGGGCATCGGCACCGAAACTCTGAGCATGCCGTGATAGCTGCCGAGGTGCTCCTCGGAGACCTGTGGTCGCAGAACCCGACGGAGGTCGGCGAAATTGAAGTGACGGAGGACGGTCGCCTTGCCGTCGTACAGCAGGCGGTGCACCGCCACCAGCATGGCCGCATTGAGGGCGCTGTTGAGCGGCAGCCGCCGGGCGCGGCAGGCTCGAGCGAGAGCGGTCGTATCCTCTTCGGTCGACCGCCGGCAGAGCACCCGGCATCGGCCGCTTTCAGGTACCGGCGGCCGCCTGCCACCGGACGTTCGGAGGCGGAACGCGGCCTCGTCGACCAGCTGGCGGAGGAGAAAACCGGCGACACTCGAAACTTGCCGCCCGCCCGGGAGGGTTTTGGGGATGAGGTCGTCCTCCGCCGGTATCAGGGGAAGCGCCGGTCCGAGCTGAGGCGTTTCTCCCGATTCGATCGCGGCGCATGCGGTCAACAGCTCGCGTACGACGTTGGTGCCCGAAGTGGCATCCATGATCGAGTGGTGAAAGGTGAGCAAGAGTTCCGACTCCGCCTCGCCCGCGGCTCCGCCGACCCTCAGGCAGCGCGCGAGGGGGCCCGATTCCGTATCGAGGGCGCGGCCGAGCTCGCGTTCGGCGACCTCGATCCAGGTCGAGTCATCGACGCGATCGAGGGTTTCCAGCGACATCGGCCGGGTCGTGGGTGTGAAGAAAAAGCCGCCATCAACAGGCTCGAGCCTCGAACGGAGCAGAGGGTGGCGTTCCTGGACTGCGTCGAGGGCCTGGCGAAGGGTCCGATCGCCGGGGCCGTTGCGAAGCGTCAACACCGCAACGACATTGAACGGCGTGTGCGCGTTTGTCAGCGCTTGGGCGGTCTCGAAGGCTCCCAGCGCGCGGCTTTCCACGTTCTCGATGTCGATGTTCGAGGATAACATCCAACACGAGGTTTTCGTGAGCGGTCTGCCACGTGATAACCTGATTCTGGGGCGCTTGCGGGCGCCTTTGGGAGGGCGGGACCATGATGGGCCTCGACTCATTTCAGGAGGAAGTTCTCGAGGCATTCTTTGCCCGGGAGAGCGGTTTTTTCCTGACCGGCGGGGCCGCGTTGGCGGGATATCACATCCACCACCGCGCGACCGACAGCCTCGAGCTTCACACGATCGAGGATCGGGTGCGCGTCGGTGAGGCAGCACTTCTCGAGGTAGCGAGTAATATCGGAGCGAAGATCCAGAGGATTGAGGCGCCGGAGACGAACGGCAGGTTTCTCCTGCGCCGCGGGGATGACTCACTCGTCGTCAGCATCGCCCGGGATCTCCGCCCTCAGGTCGAGCCTGAAAAGACGATCATTGAGAATATACGGGTCGACCGCCCAAAGGAGATTACGGCGAAATTACTGTGTGGTCTACGCTCTCATTTCGGACTCGGTGACCTTGTCGACCTGAGGGCGCTCGAGATCGTCGGTTACACCGTTGAAGATCATTTGGAGATGGCCACCTACCGAGACTCTGAGGCGACGCCGGCCGAGTTGGTGCGGGCGTTGTCGGAGTTCGAGATCGCGGATGGCGACAGGCCTCCCGGCGAAATCAGCACCGCAGACCTTCGCAGTTACGTTGCGGTCCTGATCTTGCGCTTGACCAGTCTGGCGGCCAGAAGCTAGAAGGTGATCACCTCGGTTTCGGCGTCCTTCAGAGCCTCGGTCAAGGGTTTCCCCATCCCTTTCACCTCGTAGCCGAGAGCCTGGATCTGATCGACCAGCCCGAGCTTTGTGGCACACGCCACGCAGGCTTCGACCACCACGCCGTGCTCCTGCATCGCCTTGACCTTGGCCTGGATCATCGGGTCGCCGACCAGCAGCCGCTGTGATGGACCCCAGACGACCAGGTGAACTTCGGCAAACCAGTCGTATTTTTTGGCGGCGTGGGCGTACATCAGGCAGACCTTTTCTGCGACATCGGGATCAGCGCTGGTCCACACCACCATGAGCTTGCCGGTTGGCGCCTCGCTTTCTTCGGCGTGGACCGTAGGCGCGAGTGCCGCCACCATGAGCAGAACACATATATATAGTGCAGGTCGTTTCATTGAGAGGTCCTCCTGTGGGTGAGTATGACCGATCCCGGCAGGTCGGACGTTAAGCTCTGAGGGTGGGCCTAGGCCCACCTTCTTCGGACCCACAATTTGCGCGGGATCGTAGACGATATGGAATGACCGGCCCCGATTCGCAGAATCGTGGGTTCACCGAATACCTTCAGCGAGAGCCACATACGAAGGGAGGCCGGTCATGGTCGAGAATATCACTCACGTTGCGTTGGACGA
>Ga0316187_10001409_pt1 | contig 20671 bp, 24 predicted proteins | sample CroRivburrow1_MG_FD_204927 | JGI IMG/M metagenome (GOLD analysis project Ga0316187, IMG submission 204927) | Coastal sediment microbial communities from Maine, United States - Cross River worm burrow 1 | ecosystem: Environmental > Aquatic > Marine > Coastal > Sediment | place: USA: Maine...
GGAAGAGGTGCCAGCCGAACCTGGCTGCCAACAGGGATGAGGGTACCCCGGTTCCCAATTGTGACTCCCGGATCACCGACCGCAGGTCGTTCTGCCGCGACATCGAATCAGTCGAGGGTCCGTGGATGCCGGTAATCCGGGCGGGTGCGGCCGGGCAGCACAGGGAATCTCTGCCACGGGCTGCCCAATGCGGTCGATTCACTTCCTGGCTTCGATCGAGTGGTGAAGGAGAGCTAGCCTGGCGCCAGATCCGGGATCCGGACAACCACGGGTAGGCGAGGCGGAAAGCTCCCCGCGGGGAAGCCGACCCTGAAGTCACCCTGCCGCAGTTTCTCCGCAGCCTCGCGGTACGCCTCGACAAACCACCGGTAGGCCTCCACCAACTCTCTTCGGGCAGCCTTTGAAGCCGCATGGAAGGCCGGCGCGAGGGCCTTCTTTGGCTTCAACGGTTTATCGTGAGGGTTCTGAGCCAAGACGGCACTGACACCCATTGGTCGAGTTGCCTTCTTGGCATGTCGATCGGCGGTTTCGGTCTCGATCTGGAGGACTAGCTCAGCGACCCGACTTCGGAGCCTCTCTTCCGGGAGATGCTGCCAGCAGGGCAATGGGTCGAGCCGTATCGTCTCGGGGGATGCGTAGGCGAAGCGGTCGAACTCTTCTCGCCGCGTTCGCGCAGCGTACTCCTGGGTTCGGTCAAACCACAGGCCTCTTAGGGGCAGGCCTTCGAGCAGCGCTTCAACGCAATGGGCACCTGGCCACTCTCGAGGTCGAGCGACCAGACCCTCCTTGCAGCCGTGAGACAAGAGGTACCTGAGTCGATCGATCTGAGCCGCCTCTTCCTGGCTGATCACGATGGCCTGGTACCGGCGACCCCAGAACTTCTCCCCCCACCCATGCAATCGACCGGCCTCTCGTGCCAGGTTCGAGTTGAGGAAGTTCATGAAGCGGGCAAGTTGAGGAGCGTCGTCGACGCTCAGTAGAAGGTGGTAGTGATTCGAGAGGAAGACGAACGCATGAAGCTCGACCGGGTAGAGCCTTTGGGCTCGAGCGAGGACCCCGATGATGATGGACTTCAACTCATCGGAGGGCTTGAGCAGAAATCGGCCCTGCATTGTCCGACACGTCACTTCGACCAGGGCGCCGCCTTCGGGGATGAACCGCAGTCTCCTTGCCATACCTTAGACGTCGCAATGCCCTCCCGCGTTCTTGCAGAATCGGATGGCACCTCTTCGGGTGGCTCGCTTCCGCCGAACTCCAGGTGTTGGGTGACTGAAGACAAAAGGCACACAAGGTGATACAATCAACCACGTGAAGTACTTCTCTTGGAACCACGGGAAGAACGCCTCGCTCGTCCAAGAGCGCGGCATCTCATTCGAAGAGATCGTATTCCACATCGAGAACGGAGACGTGCTCGACCTATTGGAGCATCCGAATCGGGATCGGTATCCCAACCAGAAGGTGTTCGTGGTCAACGTCGAAGGATACGCATACCTCGTCCCCTTCGTTGAAGACGAGCAGGAGGTGTTCCTGAAGACGATCATCCCGAGCCGCAAAGCGACGAGGGACTACCTGGGAGGTTCACAATGAGCAAGCTCAAGAAAGACGAACAGGAGTTGCTCGATTCCATCGAGTCCGGAGAATGGCAGTCGGTGCCTGATCGCGAGGCGAAGGTGGCGCGATACCAAGAGTACGCAGCCGCCACCTTCAAGAAGGACCGTCGCATCAATATCCGGATCTCGTCCAAGGACCTCAATGCTCTCCAGAAGCGCGCTCTTCGTGAAGGCATCCCCTATCAAACTCTCGTCGCGAGTGTGCTTCACAAGTACGTGTCTGGGCAGTTCCGTGAAACCGACGCCTAACATGTGCGCTCCGCTGAACTCCAGTTGTTAGGCGTCCATGGTCAATCGAGACTCAGCTGCGGATGGGATTCAAGCCCCCTTCAATGCGGGCCTGCAGATTGCCGTGGTTGGTGCGCTGGTGTATGCAGGCGTCGTGAGTCTCGCGATCATGATGCTCCGGGTGTGGGCGGATGTCATGGCCCACGGCCCGGCGCTGCCCGCCTACCGTGCCTCAATGTGGCTGTCCTATGGCGGCGCAGAGCAGATCCGTTGGTCGTCTGGAGGAGTCGGAATCCTCCTGGTGCTCTATCTGTGGGTAACCTGGCGGTCCCAGCGTCAGGGTGTAAGCCGGCTGGTCACGTTGCAGTACCTGGGCGCGGGTGTGTTGGTGTTACTGCTGCAGTGGGCCCTCGCGGTAACACTCCGAGGCGTTCCGAAGTATGTCTTGCTCCAGATATATCCACAGTAGTCTCTGGCATGCTCTGGCCGTCTAACCAATCGCTGAACCGGACGCCGCCCTTTGCTTCGGCAGCCGGGAAGTAGGATTCGAAGGTGAATGACGTATTCAGCCGCACCCCCAGGCGCCAGCGCTGCCCGCCGCCCGGTTAGGTCAGACGTTAGGCGTCACTCGGGCCGGCCGAGACAGGGGCGACAGCCATCATGGATCCCCTTCGCACGGTCAAACTGACTCACACGGTCATATGGGCCTTTTTCGTCGCTTGCATCTTGGCGATCCCACTCTTCACTGTCCTATCTCGTTTTCGCATGGCTGGCTTCTTCGCAGCAATCGTCGGCGTTGAGGTGGCGGTTCTTCTTCTGAACAGGTTCACCTGCCCTTTGACCAACGTGGCAGCCCGGTATACGAGTGATCGACGGGCAAACTTCGACATCTACCTGCCCGAGTGGCTCGCTCGCAACAACAAGACGGTCTTTGGCACCTTGTACATCGTCGCAATGCTCCTTCTCCTCGTGTGCTGGGTCGCTTCAGCATAGACGCCGTTGGAGAGCAAGCACAGTTGCGTCCGTGCCGCCGCCTAGAAGTGGACCCCATCCTTCGGACAGTTTTCAGTGACAGCTAAGGAGGGAGGCTCTTGACCCGGTTTGTTGATCCACCCCGACTCTCGTTTTCGCGCTAGCGTTTCGGTTCGGTTTGGGCTTTGGCGGGAGCAGAGGGGAGAATGGATCGGATGCGGAAAAGCAAATTCAGTGAGGAGCAGACCGCGAAGGCGGGCCCATCCGTCGCAGGCGGATTGAGCTCGACCCGGTCATATGGGATGGCGACGACACAGGGAGAGCAAATGAAGGCGATTGTGTTCGATAGGTACGGACCGCCTGAGGTGCTTCAATTACGAGACGTCCCGAAGCCTGTCCCTGGGGACGATGAGGTGCTCATCCAGGTGCACGCGACGACAGTGCCCGCGGAGGATCCGATGATTCGAGGATTCACCTTTGGGCCACTGTTCTGGATCCCACTCCGCATTGCGTTTGGCATTCTGCGGCCCAAGAAACGCATCCTCGGAAGCGAGTTTTCCGGTGAGGTAGAAGCAGTCGGCAAGCTTGTTACTGGTTTCGAGAGGGGTGATCAGGTTCTCGGAGTGGACATAAAGGACCTTGGCTGCTACGCGGAGTACAAGTGCCTGCCGGAGTCGGGAGTGCTTCTTCCGAAATCTCCCAACGTGAGTTTTGAAGCGGCGGCTCCGGTTTGCGGAGCACTCGCTGCATGGAACCTGCTCCGCGACAAGGTCCCTGTCCAATGCGGTCAAAGAGTCCTGATCTACGGCGCCTCCGGAAACATCGGTACTGCCGCAGTGCAGATCGCCAAGTACTTCGGAGCGGAGGTGACCGGTGTCTGCAGCACTGCGAACCTGGATCTCGTGAGATCCCTTGGGGCAGACCACGTCGTTGACTACACGAAAGAGGACTTCACGAGGCGTGGCGAGACGTACGACATTATCTTCGACGTTGTGAGCAAGAGCTCGTTCCTGCGTTGCCGACGCTCCCTGACAAGATCGGGGGCGTACATCTCAGCCCTGCCGACGCCTTCGATTCTCCTCCAGATGCTCTGGACTACACGATTCGGCGGCAGAAGGGCCGTCTTCTCGGCGACAGGCCTGAGGCCTGTTTCGATACGCTTGGCCCTACTGAAAGAGCTCACAGCGCTTGTGGAGACTGGAAAGATCAGGACGGTCATAGATCGGAGCTATCCGCTTGAAGAGATACGTGCAGCGCATCGCTACGTTGCCAAAGGCCACAAGAAAGGCAGCGTCATTATCAATGTCGTCGCGCCATAAGAAGGGGAACGGCAGCCAGTGAAGCCGTTGCCTCATCTCGGCGTTCTGAGGACTCTCCCATCTTCGCGGTCCAACTTCCGGGGGGAAGGTCAGGTCGCTCGCTCGGCGATCGAAAGAGACAGACGGTGGGTTTCCTGCAGGAATGGGGGAAGCTAGTTGGAGACATCTTCGGTCATCCGCCTGCACCGGCTGGGCTTGGCTGGACGGACCTGATCCTCGTCACGAGGGGGCTAACTGAGTAGGGCCTGAGGATGAACCTTCGGTAGGATGGGTCCATGCAAGTTCACTACCTCGAAATCGTGACGAAGGACGTCGACGCGGTGTGCGCGACCTACGCGCAGCTGCACGGCGAACGATCCGCTGCTGTGGTGCCAGGAGCAAACGGTGAGCAGAGACCGCCTATCGAACAGCGACTGACACCGCCTCGAGATCGAATCCAACTGACTCGAGGCTTTCCAGCAGCTTATTGGCCTCCTGCGGGTCCCGGAAGGCACTCAGAAAGTTCCGCATAGCGAACTCGTAGGGAAACGCCGAGGCCTTCTCGAGCTCGCGCCGGGCCTCCTCGGCCCGCCCCAGGCGCACGAGGGTTCCGGCCCGGTAGTAGGCCATGTGAGGGCCATCCGGGCCGCCTAGTTGAACGTTCTCATAGAGGATCTCGAGAGCCTCCTCGTATCGGCCAGCGTGAAAGAGCACTACGCCGGCGATGTTACGAAACGGAGTGCGCGGTGACAGTGGGTCGAGGCGAATCGCAGTCTGAACCAGCGGGATCCCGGCCTCCACATCTCCAGCGAAAGCCTGAAATACCCCTGCGAATGCAAGCACGTAGGGGTCGCCTGTCGAGAGCTCGGCGGCACGTTGCGCCGCACTCGTCGATCCGTCGTGGTCCCCAATGACATTGAGTGCAATGCTGAGGCTCATCTGTGCCCAGCCGAACTCGGGATTCTTCTCGACTGCAAGTCTGGCGGCCTCTAGGGCTTCTCGGGTATCGATCTCTGGCTGTTCGCTAGTGCCCCACCAGGAACGGAGTGCGAGAACGTAGGCAAGGCCGGCGTACCCGCCGGCGAACTCTGGGTCGAGCTCGATGACCCGCCTATAGGCCTCTTCGGCCAGTCGCGACCGCACCGGATCCGACGGAGGATCCCGAAGTGCGGCGGCCTGGTGGTAGAGAGCCAGGGCCTCCGAGTCACGCTCTCCGGTATCGCTGAGTCGGTTCTCGAACTCCGGTGTCACTGTTGCGGCCAGTGAATCGGCAATGTCTCGGGCGATCTCGGCCTGCAGGTCGAGGACGTTGTCGAGCGTTGCGTCGTAGAGTCTCGACAGCCGGACCAGTGAGCTCGGCGCTTCGATGACAGATACGGCGAGCCGGAGTTGAGACCGCTCCTGCCGGATGTCGCCGAGAATCACGTAGTCCGCCTGGAGGGCTTCGCCGATCTCCTTGGGCGTCAGCCCCTCCGTCGCCACATGCTTTGCGGAGCCGAGAGCGACGACTTCCACTTCCGGTAGGGCGGCCAGCGAGGCGATCAACTCCTCGACCAGGCCGTCCGCGAGGAAGGGATGAAGATCCTCGTCTGCTGCATAGTCGAAGGGTAGAACCACCGCGGTTCTGGGGCCAGCAAGAATATCGCCTGCGACGCCGTTCGACTTGGTCGCAACTCGGGACCGCCCGAACCACCAGTAGCCCAGGCTCAGACCAACCAGCACAACCAATCCCGCCGCAAGGATGGTGGTGGGTCGTCCTGGACGCCGGCGAGCCGGTGCGAGGTTGGCAGCGAGATCGACTCCATCTGGGGGCTGGGAGCCCGTGACAGCAGCGACGCGCGAGGAAAACCTGGGGGCATAGCCCCCCTTCGGGACCTCGATAAAAACCCCGTCGTCAGTGCCCTCGGTCAGGTAATGGTGCTCGAGCCTGCGGCGCAGCCGACCGGCCTCGACCCGCACGATCGGGTCGCTCTGGGGGTCGAAATCTTGGGATCTCTCAAAGACCTCGACTCCAACCGTGTAGCCTCCCAGCCGGCCCTGGCGACCCGCGAGCGCTTCGCCAACGATAAACCTCAAAAACGCCTGGGAGCGTAGGGCACCACTGAAGGACTCACTGGCGAGGATACGTGCCAGTTGCTCCTCCACCTGCGGTCTGGACGGCAGCTCGAGCGGCGACGGATCAGTCACTGTAGAACTCATGCTCTGGTGCACGACTCGTCTGCGGCATCAGAAGCCAACGAAGTACGTAACTGTTTCGTACTTCACAGAGGGTCGAGGCCTCCCTACCATAGCCGGAATCCGAAGCCTGGAAGCCTCCGAAGCCTGGAAGCCGGAGCTCAGGAACCCAGGCAGTGGAGAGAAGACGCTGACGGATCTCAAGAAGGCAGAATACCACTCACGAAGTGCGAGGTCGCGTTTCCTGGTGGTCGCTGCGTTTGCTGGGGCTCTAGGGTTCGGCGGAGGCCTCGCACAGGGCCAGGAGAACGCTTCGAACCCTCTGGCTGCCGTCAGCAGTACGGATCCGCGCCTACAGTACTTCGATTGGGAGAACGACCTGATTCCCGCGACTTTCGAGATTCAGCTCGGAAGAATGATGACACCAGCCTTCGGTCTCTATTTCGATGCGCTCTTCGGGATCGGTAGCGATCGCCCCTACGACTGGGGTCTGGGAGTCGGGTTACGATTCAGCTACTGAACGGACCAGAGCGACCGCCTCGCCTGAGAGGCAGAAGGGAGAACCACCGTGGCGAACGAAGAGAAGAATGACGATTCCAGAATCGAGGAGCCCGGCACCAGCCGCAGGGACGTGCTGAAGGGAGCTGCCGCCGGAGCTGCCGCGCTGGGCGTGGTCTCCGCCGGAGTGGCATCGGCACATGAGGCTCCGAGCTCGAACCCCTATGGCCCCCGCCCTGGCGGTGGCATCAGCTTGCCGGATTACTACCAGCCCTGGCCCGCCATCAAGAACCGGAATACTTACCTCCCCGGTACGGAAGTCCTGCCGAAGAACGAGATGCGGATCTCATTCATGGGCAGCACGCCGTTCCCGGTATCCCAGGAGCAGTCGGGCACGTGCATGCTGGTCGAGCTGGGCAACGGTACCGCACAACCGCGCCGGTTCTTCTTCGATATGGGCGGTGGAAGCATGCGAAACGTGATCGCAATGCAGGTTCCCATCGCTCTAATTAGCGACCTCTTCATCAGCCATCTTCACGTCGACCACTACGCGGATCTGCCCCTGATGTACGCATTCAGGGCCTTCTTGGGGGGGTTCACGCCGCTCAATGTATATGGGCCGTCAGGACGAACCCCCGAGCTCGGGACCAAGCACATGATCCATCACATGAAGGAGATGGCCCGTTGGCACACGGAGAACTTCAACGCCGGTCCCATCGGCGATGGCTACGAGATCAACGTCACCGAGTTCGATTGGAAGGAGCGAAACGGTCTTTGCTACGACAAGGATGGTGTGAAGGTGCGCCACTGGCCGCGCTCGCATGTGAAGGATGGCGCCTCCGCCTACCGCTTGGACTGGGAAGACGCGGGGTTGTCGTTCGTTTGGACTGGCGACGGTCGACCGGACGTGTTGTCTGCCGAATACGGCAAGGGCGCTGACATCTTCGTGTCCGAGGGCACCATCGACACGCCTTTCCTGTCCGGACTCAAAGTCGGCGCCCCGTCAGAACTGTGGGAATACACGATCGATATCTACCACACGCTGTACTACGCCTCGGGCTACCTGTTCAATCAGGTCCAGCCCCGCATAGCGGTCATCAATCACTACGAAAGCGGTGGCCCGGCCTTGGACGCGGAGTCGGTAGCTGAGGTCAGAGCCCACTGGGACGGGTTGTTCCAGTTCGGTGGCCCCGACGTCCAAGTCATCAACGTAACCAAGGACGCCATCTGGTCACGGGAAGCGGCACTCCCCAAGAACGCGGCGCCGGCGTCGATGGATCCGCGCTGGTTCGTGCCACCCGGCGAAAAACTTCCTGAGGAAATCAAGTTTCCAACACCGAGGCTTCCACGTGAGGACCAGCAGGAGCAGTTCGTGCGAGACCTGGAGATTGACCCGAATCTATACTGGCCGCCCGACGCCAAACGAAAGTTGGTTCAGAAGTGGCCCGGGATCACACTCAATCCGCGTGAGATGCTCAAGGCCCGCGGGATCGACATTGACGAAGAGTAGAATGAGGTAACAGTAACGGGCACGTTGCCAGCTGCGCGGTGACGTGCCCATTCTTCGTTAGAGGTAGGAATGAACGAATACCCTAACCCGATACTGGCTCCGGCTCCGCGAACGGAACCCGTCAGCATTCCCGGGCGCGATCCCGTCCCCGTCACGCTCCTCACCGGTTTCCTGGGCGCCGGGAAGACCACGCTGCTGAACCGCATTCTCAGCGGACAGCACGGCCTTCGGGTTGGTGTGCTGGTCAACGACTTTGGGGCCATCAACATCGACGCCGAGCTCATTGAAGGCGTAGAGGAAAACACGATCAATCTCACCAATGGCTGCGTGTGCTGCGAAATCCGCGACGACCTCGTGAGATCGCTCGAACAACTCCTCGAACGTGCCGACACAATCGACTACGTGATCCTCGAGGCCAGCGGGGTGGCCGACCCCGAGGGAATCATGATGACCTTCCTACATCCGAGGTACGAAGGGCTGCTAAGGCTCGACAGCATTACCTGCATCATCGACGTCGATGGGATCTTCGCTCAAGGTGACAACGAGCGGCTGAACCTGCTCAAGCTGCGCCAGATCGGCTTTGCGGACCTGGTTGTGCTCAACAAGGTCGATCTCGTCGGTCCGGAGCATGTCGAGGTGGCCAGGGAGTGGATTGACCACCACATCCACCGGATACGGATCATCGAGGCCACACGGTGCGATGTGCCGCTGGAGATCCTGCTTGCCGTTGGACGTTTCGACCCGGCGCAGGCGGTTGCGCGACACGAAGGTGAGAGGCATCAACACGAGGGACTCGCCGACATGTTCCAACGGTGGAGCTTCGAGTCTGACCGCCCGCTTTCACTCGACGCCCTTCGTCACATGGTTCGCAGGGAGCTCCCAGCGTCCATCTACCGATGCAAAGGTATCGTCTACGCCGCCGATCACCCCGACAAGCGCATGACTCTGCAGATCGTGGGCCGCCGGACCGAGATCTATGAACTCGACGAGTGGGGAGAGCGCACACCGCGAACGCAGATCGTGGCGATCGGCTCGCAGATCGATCCCGGGGACTTGACTGGCAAATTCGAAAGCTGCATCGCACATTCTCGGGACAGCTTGCCCATCTCGGGCACGTCACCCGCAACTTCTGAGGATTGCTCTCAGAGCGACCTCAACCGTCAGGAGAATCCAACATGAAAACGAAACCAACTCTACTCGTCGGCATCGCTATCGGCATCGCCGTCACGGCGGGTTTCATCACTCTGGTAGCGGCGAGCTCGACAGAGGAAGTCTCGCCCGTCAAAGCCCGCGAACCGAGGGACGTCTATCTGCCGAACAGTGAAGACCTCGGACCCGAGGAGATGCGCGTCATCGCCTGCGGCACCGGCATGCCGAACCCACGCATGGCGCAAGCCGCCGCCTGCTTCCTGGTCGAGTTGGGCAACGGCGACAAGTTCATCTTCGACATCGGATCGGGCTCGGTGGAGCGACTTGCCGCCCTGGACATCCCTTGGGACTGGTTGGACAAGGTCTTCATCGGCCATCTGCACGGAGACCATTTCGGCGACCTCGGCGGGCTCTTCGTCGGCGGCGGCGTCGGCGGCCGTCATGTCCCGTTGAAAGTCTGGGGACCGAGCGGCGCGACACCGGAGCTCGGGACCGCCTACGCGGTCGGGCACATGGAGAAGATGTACACCTGGGACATCGCCGGGCGGCTCGGACAGACGGACATCCGCGGATTCACCACCGAGGTGCACGAGTTCGACTACAGGAAGCCACAGGTCATCTACGAGGAGAACGGCGTTGTGATCCGCTCCTGGCCGGCGATCCACGCCATCGACGGAGCCGTCAGCTTCAGTCTCGAGTGGGCGGGCTTGAAGTTCGTGTTCTCGAGCGACACGTTTCCGAACAAATGGTTCAACGAGTATGGCCAGGACGCGGACCTCGCGATCCACGAGTGCTTCATCGCGGTGCCCGACCTGATCACCAAATGGCGACTGACGCCCGAAGCGGCGCTGCAGGTGGGTACGCAGATCCACACCGCACCAGAGGCCTTCGGCAAGGTGATGAGCACCATCCAGCCGCGCCACGCCATCGCCTATCATTTCTTCAAGGACCACGACACCACAGGTCCGATCCTCGAGCGCATTCGAAAGACCTACGACGGCCCCTTGAGCCTGGCCGAGGATCACATGGTCTGGAACGTCACCAAGGACAAGATCACGGAACGGGTCGCGCTGGTCAACGAGCACACCTGGAATCCGCCCCTGGTCTCACCGGCGCTTCCGCCCGATCCGAACGACCGGGTGGGCTACTCACCCGAGATCTGGGCCGGCAGGTTCGACGACGTGGACGAGGTCATCAGGCCGATCTACGAAGAGGCGGGCCAGGCGTTGGGCAAGGAGTTCCCTTACCCCAGCGACGAGTAGGAGCCGCGCAGCACGACACGACCCTTTCATTTCTGCGCGCGGAGGGTGAGCAGAGTCAGTGGCGGCGAGTCGCAAGACCCGCCGCCGACTCTCTATCTTGCGGTTCGCCAAAAACCTAATCCAGGTGTTCGAGCCACTTATTCGGGCGCATGGTCTCAACGGAAACCGGGCCCCATAAGAAGTAACGGCTGCGTTGGCGCTCCATGATGAGGAAAGGTCGACTCGGTAGGTTGCGATTTCTACTGCTGCAGGCAGACCCCGTGGCCAATGACGAAGAACACGTAGAGCACGCGAAACGTAGCCGTCGGCACAGAGTAGAAGTCCATTCCGGCAAGTACGTCACGGTGGTTCTGCAGCAACCTCTTCCATCGCTCGACCGCGTCTGGTCCAGCCGGCTTCTTGGGCATGTAGCGCGATACGGTGCGTTCAGATACCAGGAAGCCGAGCTTGCACAGCTCAGCGTGGATCCGGGGCGCACCCCAACCATTGTCTGTCGCCATCTTGCAGATAAGGTCGCGGATCTCGCGATGCGACTGTGGTCGCCCTTTCCGCCGTGACTTCCACCGCAAGTAGGCGCGAAAGCCGGCACGATGCCAGCGGACGACAGTCTCGGGTTCGACGACAATTAGAGCGTCGGTCCAACCCGACCAGACACGGCGAAGCACAACCCAGAACAGCCGATCGGTCCCCCGGAGCCGAGATCAGGGTTCGTCTTTGTTTCATGACTGCGAGCTGCTGCCGGAGGGCGGCATTCTCCATGGCGAGGTCGAATCGTGATCTGAGAAGAGAGCGAAGAGTGTGGACGACGGCTGCCAGAATGCGGTGCATCACGTCAGAATAGCCGATGGGGAACGCCATATCTGAAGTGGATGGTGATCTGAGCCGGAGCTCTTCAACCTATTGGAATCAAAGGCGATCGAATTTTGGCGAGGCACAGGGAAGGTGAGGCGCTGCCTCTCCGCAAGAGCAGGGCTCTTGTCCGATCCAAGAAACTGCTACCGTGGACTGAATGCGGATGCCGCGAAATACGGCGCCAGATCGACTGAGGCGTTTCGTTCGGGGACCTTCGACCGTTGTGGTCGTGGGATTCATCGGTCTGTTCTTCTTGCCGAGTAGAGTGGCGCTGGCGGAGGATGCAGAGGACCTCCTCTCACTGTGGCACTACCAGCTGTATGCCGACATCGGGTACGCCAGCAGTGACAACAATCCTGAGAACCATGTGTGGCGCAGCAAATCGACCACCAGCACTCTCGACAACTTCGAGCTCTTCCTGGGGATGGGCAGTGTGCGCAAGGATGCGACCGAAGATTCCAGATGGGGGTTGGAGCTCGGGCTGCAGACCGGTCTCGATTCCGAAGGACTGGTGACCGCGCCGCCGCCACCGGCTCTCGAGCCGATTCCAAATGCCGAATCGTGGCGGCATCTCTATCGCGCCAACGTTTCGCACCTCTTCGACGCGGGCTGCGGTCTGCGCCTGACGGGGGGCTTGATCAACAGCTATATCGGGTACGAGTCCTACCTCGCGATCGAGAATCTCAACTACACACACGGCTACATGTCGGATAGCGTGCCGTATCTCTTGATCGGGTTGGAAGCTGACTGGGAGGTCAGCGAGCAGGTCGATCTGGGCTTCTATCTGACGACAGGCTACAACTACCTGACCCGTCCCAACGACGCCCTGTCCCCCGGGTTCCGGGTCGCCTGGCAGATCTCACCCAGAACGACCGTCACGCAGAATCTCTACTATGGCCCTGACCAGGCCCAGACGAGCCTCGAGTTCTGGCGGGCGCTGTCCGACACGATCGTGGAGTGGAAGCACGATCGCTGGCTTGTGGCCGCCGCGGTCGATTTCGGCACGGAGAAACAGGCTCATCTCGCCGGCCAGCCGCGGCACACGTGGTCCTCCGGGGCACTGTGGGTTCGCTGGCAGTTCGCCGAGGGTTGGAGCGTGGCGCTGCGGCCCGAGTTCTATAGCGATCCGGACGGTCAGATCAGCGGAGCACAGCAGTTCATCCAGGCTTACACCGGAACGGTCAAATATCAACTCTCCCTGCGGCATCACAGGATCGTCGGTGTGTTCGAGGCTCGATACGACCGCTCCACCGGAGACGACGGCGGCTTCTACAAGGGGCCAGACAATTCCCTCGTGCCCTCGCAGTCTCTCGTCCTCTTTGGTCTGTTGTGGTCGTTCGACCTTTGAGTCGACCGTGGCGTTGCCGACTTGTTCGCGCGGCTCGGTTTCTCGTCGTACTCTGACGATGCCCCAATGGGCGAGATCTATCTGCACCCCGGTTTGGAGCCCTTTGACGCATTTGGCAACCCGCTCGAATCGCTACTCTTGTCGGGCCGGAAGAAGACTGGCCGAAGGCGGGATTCAGGATTCAGGCTGACGTGAGCCCCGGAAGCTGGGGGACGGATAATGGGGATTTCTCCGTGGATTAGACTAGGAGAGATTCCATGCGAAGTCGAAGCTTTCCGAGGAGTAGATCCTGATTCGGATCGATGTCGCCCTTGGTGAGGCTCAAGTCACCCCTGACTCCTCTCCGCAATATCGACCGTCGACCCCAGCGAGGCCCGTCCGCAAAAACGAGAGTCGACGTGTATCAAGAAACCGGGGTTAGAGCCTAGACGACCTTCTGTTCGATCCGCCGTGACCGTGCACGAGGGATGCTGCCAAGGGCAACCCTTCGCATGTACGTGGAGAGACACTGGCCGCAAAGGTCAGCGCGCTCGGCGACGGCGAGGCGTTCTACCGGAGACATCCGGACGGAGACGACCTCGGTCTTGAGTGGATTCTCCTCAGCCACGGGTCCGGTTCCTCCTCTTGAGCGCCCGGTAGGGTCGCGAAAGAGCGCACTTTCCTAAGGGGAAGTGCCGAGCCGCCAAGGAAGACGCGCCCCCGGCGCGTATGACTTGGCATTGCTTGTTGCGCCTCCTCGGCCTCGATCGCGAGCGCCTCGCGGAGCAGCTTGTCGGTCGGGCCCTGGCGAGAGAGTTCGGCCTCCGAGACTCAGCCAACGGCTGTTCTCAGAGACTCGAAAGCGGTCAGTTCGACGATGAGCGGGTTTGAAAGGCGGTCCTTGAGGGCTACCAACCCCACTTCTTTGTACTGACTGCTCGTAGCGGCAGGCCGCGGTGCGAAGCATTGGAGGCCTGGACTTCTCAGGTGTTTAGATTCAAATCGGCCTGCCATCTCGACCAGTTGTGGAGAATCTCTGGCCTCGACAGAAGCTCGCTCAGCTCCCGGATCCGCGGCTCCAGGTACTCGAAGTCCAGATCCTCGAACCGCCGTTGCAGGATTCCACGGACATCAGCCTGATCCTGTTCGCGCTGGGAGATGATCTTGAGGAGAATCAGGTCCTCGGGAGTGCAGAACACTACCTCGGCATCGGCGATAGGCAGGGGCTTTGCCCGCTCGATCGCCTCCCGCTCGAAGGGGAGAACACCGAAGATCAGATCGACTCGCACCCCCGAATGGCTTTCCAGTGGCAGGACACGGGTTTCTTGCACGAAGCTCTCGATGTCCGACACGAGTGGTCTGAAGTCCGGGCCGAGCGCGTTGGCGATCTCGACCACCTCGGTTGGCTCCGCTGCGATCGTCACATCGATGTCCAGTGTAGAACGTGGTTCGCCCCATGCGGCGTTGGCAATCCCGCCGATGATCATGTAGGCAATGCGGTGCTCTTCGAGGCACCGGGCCAGGTCCAGTAGAGCCTTCTCCTGGAGTGTCACGATCCCTGACTCGAGCCGAGAACAGCGAGGCAGCGGTGGAGCTCTTGGATTCCCGAGGTATCGACAGGTCGTGCGCGGGACGCCGCCGGAAGCAGATCGTAAAGCCAACCGATTCCTGAGACGGCCAGCTTCGGATCGTCGGACCTCGGCAAGTCAGCTTCGAGCTCCGAGTATTTCTCGAGCTGCTGTTCACGGTGGTGCAGGGCGGTGCTGGTTTGCTCCATTTACAGTCAATTCTATCAGCCGAGCTCGTCTACGGAGGCCGACCAGTGACTCCTGGAGGAGTCGGGCTTCGACGCTTTGACGCGAAATGTCGGCCTCCGAGACCTAGAGAGCGGCCCGTTCTCAGAGACTCGAAAGCGGTCAATTCGACGATGTGCGGGTTTGAAAGGCGGTCCCTGAGGGCTGCCAGCTCCCCTACAGCCAACTCGCTCCGCTCGCCGGCCTGCGTTCCGCTGCTAGCCACGGTAACACGGGTTGGCTTCCTGTAGTCGCCTAGGCCGCCCAGGAGCGCAGTCCGACCTTCCTGTTGTTTGGCTAAGCGAAACCGTCCAGGTGAGAGCTCCGGCCGGGAGTACTCCGTCCCTGGGGTATCGCCGGGACCCGTTGCCTATGCTGTTCTTATCTGCAGGGTACCCGAATTATTTCAGCAGTCCAATATAGGTCAGGGCGGCGACTGAAGCAGTGCCTCAAGCCAGGCGCCTTATGGCATCGAGGAGTTCATTCAGGACGGCTTCGAGGTGCTGGCTGTGGTCGAGGCGGTCCGCGGTGTTGGCGATCCGTGTCAGCTGGTTGAGGTTGTTGCCAATCCGACCCAGGGCAGCGACGGCCGCCGCGTTGATGCGACCAAACAGCCCGTAGCCGAGAGCTGTCTGGCGGACGTAGGTGCTGGGTGGCAAGCGGACCTTTGCGGCGAGGGTTTGGATCTTCTCGCACTCCTCGGGAGCACAGCGGGCCGGTTTCACGAGAGTGAAGCGAGCCCGGTAAGACCGCCGTACAGTCCGTCGAGATCGCTTTGGATATAAAGTTCCAGTCATCATGCGGACGATTCGTGAGCTGGACGCCAGTGAGGTGCGAGTACTCGGGGCGTTGATGGAGAAAGAGCAGGCGACACCTGATCACTACCCGATGACAATCAACGCACTGATCGCCGCCTGTAACCAGAAGAGCAACCGCGAGCCGGTGACCGAGCTAAGCGAGACGCAAGTGGTGGAGGCGCTCGATCGGCTACGCAAAGACGTCCTGGCGTGGCGTAGCGATGGTGCACGCGTCGAGCGCTGGAGCCAGTCGATCAGTCGCCGTCTCGGGCTGAACACGCCGTCGAAGGCGATCCTGACCCTGCTCATGTTGCGGGGGCCGCAGACGCCTGGTCAGCTCCGATCTCGCAGCGGCCGGTTGTACGCCTTCTCCGAGCTTGCCGAGGTCGAGGCCACCCTGCGCGAGATGGCTGCGGGCGACGCTCCGCTGGCAGTCGCGCTGGAGCGGCAGCCCGGCACGAAGGAGAGTCGCTGGGCTCATCGGCTCGGCCCCGAACCCGCCCGCGACTTTGCGAGTTCCACAACCGTGCCGCCTCCCCAACCTTCCACCGATCCTGGGTTGAGCGAGCGACTGGAAGCGGTGGAACGACGTGTAGAAGAACTCGCTCGCGAGCTTGCAAGTCTGCAAGAGGAGCTCGGCAGCTAGCGCGTGTTTGTCTGGGGAAGGGGTGCCAGCCGTTTCGCAAGTCCGGCACCAAACCTTCCGCCTCGAGACCGCCTGCAAGGCTATGTCGCCGAGGCAAGCCTCTCAATCTAAGTTACTTGCATAGGTGGGTCGGCAAGTTGCGGCCCGTGCGGGGCGAGGTGTGGTCCCGCAGGGCAGAGCACCGATGTCCTGCGCCTTCAAACGGCAAGGTGGGTCGCGAAGAACTCGATGGTCCGACTCCATGCGAGCTCCGCAGCGGCCTCGTTGTAGCGGCCGGTCGAATCGTTGTGGAACCCGTGGTTGACGCTGGGATACATGTGCATTGTGTAGGGGCTCTTGTTGGCCTTCAGATCGAGCTCATACTCGGGCCAGGTTGCGTTGACCCGTTCGTCCAGCTCCGCGAGATGAATCAGCAGGGGCGCCTTGATGTTCGGTCGGATCTCCTCGGCCGGGGGTGTGCCATAAAAGGGCACACCGGCGTTCACCAGGTCGGGCAGAGTGGCCGCCAACATGTTGGTGATATATCCGCCGAAACAGAAACCGACCACACCGAGACGGCCGTTGCACAGGGGCTGGGCCCTGAGAAACCTGGCGGCGGCGATCATGTCCTGCTCGATCTTCACCCGATCCAGCGAGCGCTGCAGCTCCCGTCCTTCATCATCGTTTCCGGGGTAGCCGCCCACCGGGTGCAACGCATCGGGCGCAAACGCGACAAAGCCCGCTTTGGCAACCCTGCGCGCAACATCTTCGACATAGGGATTGAGGCCGCGATTCTCATGCACGACCAATACCGCTCCCGTCGACTCCGTCACCGCTGTTGGAACGACGAGATACCCTCGGCCCTCTCCGTGCCCATCGGGTGAAGGAAATGTCTCGTACTCAGCCCTAATGTCGGGGTCGTTGAACGAGACCTGCTCGGCCAAAGCGTAGTTCGGGATCAGCGCGGCGGCCAACCCGCTCACTGTGAATCCCAAGACGGTGAGGGTGGACAGTCGGTCGAAGAACTCGCGCCTGGAAATCAGACCATGCGCGTACTCGTCGTACCAGTCAAACGCTTCCTGCGGGATCGGTTGTGTTGTCGGTTCGTTCTCGTTCGGCGCAGTCACAGCAACCTCCTCGGTGATCGTTCGTGGTGGAGACAGTCTGACTTCAAAACACTATGCCAGGGTCCAATGATTTCGAATGGTCGGACCCCGGGCGTCAGGTTCCTCTGAGAAGGGCGTTGAGGATGGCCACACCGTAGTGTGGCCCGCCCCAGCGTCACATCCTAGCGCTCAGACTGGACTCGTTGCAGGGGGTCAGGTCGCTCGGTGCCGCCGTCGCGTACGACCGGTATGAGATCGTTCTCGCCCTCACGGACAACCTGATGTTGCGTTGGCTCCGATCTCTGAAGGAAGTGGTGGCAGAGTTGGAGCCGGAGGAGAAACAGCGCGACGTTGACGCTTAGCTCTGAGCGGAATCTCTCAACCCTTGCAGCTACCCTTCCAACCACCTGACCTGCCCGGTTGAAAGATCGTAGACGCCGCCGACGACCAACAACTCGCCGTTGTCGACCATCCCCGAGATGATATCGCTCTGCGCGAGAATGTCAGCGATCGTCTGGCGAACGTTCTCCTCGATGGCAAGATCAATGAACTCCTGATTCGAAGAATTTGCCTCGCCCTCGGTAGCCTCGCCGGCGCGGGCGATGGGCGCATCGAAGTCGTTCAGCAGCTCGGTCAGATTGCCCATCTCTACGCCGTCGGCAGCACCCTTGATGGCACCGCAGGAAGTGTGTCCGAGAATGACGACGACCTTGGACCCGGCTAGCTTGCTGGCAAATTCCAGGCTGCCGACAAGGTTGATGTCTTCGACGTTGCCGGCCACTCGGCCGACGAATACGTCGCCAATGCCCTGGTCGAAGACGATCTCCGGCGGCACTCGCGAGTCGACGCAACCGAGGATGACTGCCTTGGGGTACTGACCACCGGCAGCCGTGGCCTCGGCCTGCGCGATGTAGTCGCGCGGCGTTAGTTTGCCTTCTACGAACCGCCGGTTGCCGGCCTTGAGGTCTGCCAGCACCTGCTCGGGGGTCAATGCCTGCTGGGCGGCTTTGTCGAGTACGCTGCTCACCAGCTCGGGCGCGGAGGAGGTGTTCTGAGCGGGCGGCTCCGACGAAGGAGCACAGCCGATGGCCAGCATGGCAATTGACAGAACCATTACGTGCGTTGTGGAAGGTCGCATGTCAGCTCCATTTCAAGGTTGGATGTTGAATGTTCTCCCAGAGGCACAATCCACGAGCCCTATTGGCCGGGCAGGATGCACGGCAAGATGAGAAGGAGACTCCATCGCCAGCTGCGAGATCAACCTTGTCGATCCGAGTGCCGGTGGCGTAGATCTCTGGGTGAAAGCGTTCAAAACGTCCATCCTGTGAAGGATAGACGCGATTGACCATCTTGTCAAGAAGGTTGGCGATTGTCGGTCAATTCGATCCGCCGATAGACGATTCTGGTGCCGTCGGGAGACCAATCGGGCGAAGAGCGAATCGCGGCCTCCGAGACTCAGAGAACAGCCGTTCTCAGAGCCTCGAAGGAGGTCAGCTGGGCGAAGAGGGGGTTCGAAGTGGCACCAAATGGGCTACCAGCCGGTACCCTCGATTCGGCCCGGCCAGCGTACCGGCTTTCTTCGTCCACAACCTTGTCGAAGGCCTCGACAAGGCACGGATTCAAGGGGGGTACAATAGTCGCGATGAAGAACGATGCAGGGCCAAAGGCTGTCAGCACCGCCCGTGAGACCGGCTCAGGTCTCGGAAACCCTCCAGCCCCCGGGATCGAACCGGATCTGGATGGAGCCTTTGCCGATGATGGTGTCGACTTGTCTTTGATCCGTTGGATGCTCCGACTGAGCCCCACCGAACGGCTTCAGGCTGCTCAAGACCTGATCGATGCAGCCTGGGCACTCCGGACAGATAGTGAAGCCTGATTATCTGGAGCTGTTTCGAGCCCTTGGACGAGCAGGGGTGGATTACATCGTGGTCGGTGGCGTCGCCGCCATTCTGGAAGGGGCCCCTATCACCACCCTCGATCTGGACATCGTGTGTCGGCGAGACGACGACAATCTGGGCCGCCTGACGGAGCTTCTGGATGATCTGGAAGCACGCTACCGTGACCCTGCAGGCAGAGTCATTCGCCCCACACCGGACCGGCTCGCAAGCAATAAGATCAACCTTCTCGAGACAAGCCTCGGCCCCTTGGACGTGATGCAGAGCGTCGGCCCCGACTGGGACTGGGCCGATCTGGTGAGCAGATCTCGTATTCTCGAGGTGGGTGGCCTCGATCTGCGCGTCCTGAAGCTGGCTTCAGTTATCGAATCGAAGGAGCTGGCAGATCGAGAGAAGGACCGAGCGATGCTGCCAGTATTGCGGCGCACTCTCGAAGAGAAGGGGTAGGGAGCGATCCAACAGAGCCTCTCACGCCGGTAACGCGTGTGCGAATCCCGTACGCGCTACCAGCTCACCGCCAGCCCAGCCACACGCTCCGCCACTGCTGTGCCACGCACCTTCTCGAGGATGGATGCGACATGCGTACCGTTCAGGAACTCCTCGGCCACAAGAGCGTCCGCCTCACGATGATCTACACCCACGTATTGAATCGAGGTGGGCGGGGCGTCCGCAGCCCTGCTGATCGGCTTCTGGGCTGAACATGTCCGGAACCGCCAGCGACTCACTGGATGGTAGGCTCGGAGTCCGCGATTACAGTGAGTTTCAGGACTGGACAGAGTGTCTAGCGAGCGAATGTCGCACCTGCCTGGCGGGAGCAATTCTGTCGCGCTCTCGTACATCATGGACTTCGTTCAGCGCAGCAGCAGCTTGTCGGCCCTGATCAATCTTTGCACGGTGCCAGCCAGCGGGGGACAGGTGATTTCGGTCGAAGAGTGGGTCAACTCACGCTAGGCTGCGCACGAACGGAGGCTGCCGATCGACTAGGCTGCCCAGGAGCGCAGTCCAACCTTCCTGTTGTTCGGCTAACCGAAACCGTCCAGATGAGAGCTCCCGCCAATAGCAGACCGCCGCGGGAGTGTCGCCAGGACCCGTTGCCTATGCTGTTCTTATCTGCAAGGTACCCGAATTATTTCAGCAGTCCAATCTAGGTTAACTTTCAAAACTCATGGAGTAACGATGAATACTTACCCGAGGACGTTCTCACATATTGGGATTTCCGTTCCTGATGTTGAAAAAGCAGTTGAGTTCTACAGCAAGGTGATGGGCTGGTACCAGATAATGGAACCCACTGTCATTACCGAAGAATCAGATACCCCGATAGGCCAAATGTGTATTGATGTTTTTGGCAATGGCTGGGGCTCTTTCAAAATAGCGCACATGTCCACCGGTGACAAAATCGGCGTTGAGATGTTCGAGTTCAAAAACAATGAAAGCCCAAGAGACTTTGAGTATTGGAAAACCAGCACCTTTCATTTCTGTGTTCAGGATCCAGATGTAGAGGGCCTTGTTGCAAGAATTGTGGCGCATGGCGGAAAACAAAGAATGCCTATACGAGAGTACTATCCTGGAGAAAA
>Ga0316187_10001410_pt1 | contig 20669 bp, 17 predicted proteins | sample CroRivburrow1_MG_FD_204927 | JGI IMG/M metagenome (GOLD analysis project Ga0316187, IMG submission 204927) | Coastal sediment microbial communities from Maine, United States - Cross River worm burrow 1 | ecosystem: Environmental > Aquatic > Marine > Coastal > Sediment | place: USA: Maine...
CTACTTCGTGGAGTTGGTGGCCCTGTTCGAATCCATTCCCAGGGCCAACCTGTACTCGGTGGCGATCGGAGTCTCCGCTTTCTTGATCGTCCGTCTAATGAAACGGTACACGCCGAAGATCCCCGGACCATTGGTGGCCCTGGTGCTGCTGACGGTCATCGTCGCGGTGTTCGATCTCGCAGCCAAAGGAGTCGGCGTGCTCGGTGAGATGCCTTCGGGCCCACCGGCGTTGACCGTGCCCGCCATCCCCTTGGCCGACTACCTGCGGCTGCTGCCCAGCGCCCTGGCGATCGTGGCCATTCTTCTTTGCGAAGGTCTCCTCGTGGTCCGCAGCTATAGCAGCAAGTACGGATACAAGGCGGACGGCGATCAGATGTTGTTCGCCTGGGGTGCGGCCAACCTCGCGGCCGGCTTCACCGGCTCGATGATCACCGGCAACAGCCCCTCCCGCTCGGCGGCGATGGATGGCGCGGGCTCGCGCAGCCAGATGTCGAGCCTGGTGGCGGCGGGAACGATCACGCTGGTGATGCTCTTCTTCACCGACATGCTCGCCTTCCTGCCCAACGCGGCCCTGGCCGGGATCGTGGCCAATGCGGTGCTGTCGCTGATCGAGGTCCATGAGCTCCGCGAGCTGTGGCGGATGCGCCGCTCGGACTTCTGGATCGCCGCCACCTGTCTTCTCAGTGTGCTGGCCCTGGGTCCGCTGCGCGCCGTCCTCATTGCCTTCCTCCTGTCCACCATCGACGTCATCCGGCGGGCGTCCAGTCCGGACACATCGGCGCTGCTGGAAGCCCCTGACGGCAGCTATTTCACTCCCGCGGGTGTCGGCGACGCCGTCAGTCCCACGGGCCTGGTCATCTATCGATTTGGCGCCCCGCTCTACTTCGCCAACGCGACCCTGTTTCTCGACGAGGTCGAGCAGTTGGTCATGCAGGCGCCCACCCCTGTGCGCTGGTTCGTGCTGGACGCGGAAGCGATGGTCGACGTCGACACCACCGGTGCGGAGGTCCTGCGGCAGGCGATCACCATGATGGCCGATCGCGATGTCACCTTCGCCGTCAGCCGCGCCGATCGGTCCTTCCGCTCCTGGTTGGAGAAATACGGGCTGATGGAGCTGATCGACGAGAGCCGTTTCTATCCGACCAACCGACACGCGGCGGCGGCATTTCGCGAGGCGCCCTAGCCCGCGGGCCGCCGCGGGGTCACCCGTGCACGGATTCCTATCTATAATCGGCGGCACCAACGCCGAGGACGGATCGATGATGTCTAGACGAATTGCTGCGACTCAACCACGCTATCCGCGACGCTACTCCAGGAAGGGCCCGGGCTTTGTTGCGCATGGGTCCATCCTTGCATTGCTGTTCCTGCTCGTCTCTATCGCTCCCTCGAGCGCGCAGCAGCCGACACCCTCGGCGGCCGAGGAAGCCGCGGCGCTGGCCGACGAGCGCGATCCGGAAGCCTGGCCCCGGGTCCTCGAAGAGGGCTCCTTTCTGATCAAGACCTATCCTCCCCAGTTCGACGAGTGGGACGGCAGCGAGATCAAGGCGCATGCGGCGATCGAGATCTCAGAACAGGACAAGGAGGGCTCCACCTACGGGGTGGTCGACTTCATCGCCCGCACGCGGGTCGACAAGGACGCAAGAGTCGTCGTCTTCGACGAGTATCTGGGGATCGGTGCCAAGGTCCCCGCGCAGCCCAAGCTGGAATCCAAGATCCTGGGTATCCTGCAACGACGGTTCAACGACTCCGTGCGGGTCGTCTCTCTCGATCGCGTCGAGACCGCACTTGCCGCAAATCAGGCAGGGGCGGGCATCGCGAATGAGGTCGCAGTCAACAACGACCCGCCCACCATCGTCTTTGCCGAGCGGCCGACGCTCCTGGTCTACGTCGACGGCTCACCGGCCTGGCGACAGGTCGAAGGCACCAGCTATGAGCGCCTGCTCAACACCCGGCCGCTGTTGTTGCGGGACAGCTCGGCCACCCTTTACCTCCACCTCTTCGACGGCTGGCTCGAAGCTCAAACGCTCGAGGGTCCCTGGCAGGTAGGCGGGGCCGCCCCATCTGGGCTCGAAGAGGCGGCAGCGAAGGCGCAACAGGAACAGCCCGCCGATCTTCTCGATGGTGGCGTCGCCGACCAGCAGGAGGTGGACGAATCGGGCCAACCGATCGAGAAGCCGACCCTCGCCAAGGGCCCGGTGCCCGACATTGTCGTGGCCACCGAGGCGACCGAGCTGCTGGTCACCGATGGCGCTCCAACCTGGACCGCAATTCCGGAGACCGGGCTCGAGTTCGCCGACAATACGAGCGGCAATCTTCTCCGCCTGGCCTCGGGAAGCTCTTACTTCGTGCTGCTGTCGGGGCGCTGGTTCGAAGGGCCGTCCCTGGATGGACCATGGAGCTTCGTGCCCCAAGATCAGTTGGCGGATGACTTCCGCCAGATTCCGGACGACAGCCCGAAAGAGAACGTCAAGGCTTCGATCGCCGGTACCCCACAGGCGCAAGAGGCGGTGATCGCCAATTCGGTGCCGCAAACCTCGGAGATCGATCGCAAAGGGGCCGAGTTCCAACCCATGATCGACGGCGAGCCCAAGTGGAAGGCGATCGAGAGCACCTCGCTGGCCTACGTCGAGAACTCGCCCACGCCGATCCTCCGAGTCGCCCCGGATCAGTATTACGCGGTCAACAATGGCGTCTGGTTCGTCGCACCAGCGGTGACCGGTCCCTGGATTACCGCAGTCACGGTTCCAGATGTGATCTACACCATCCCGGCGAGCAGCCCTCTTCACTACGTCACCTATGTGCGAATCTACGCTTCGGACGAAGATACGGTGGTCGTGGGCTACACGCCGGGGTACTACGGCACGGCGGTGAGCGGCGATGTGGTCGTCTACGGTACCGGCTACTACTACGACCCGTGGATTGGTAGCTATTGGTACGGCTACCCCTCGACCTGGGGCTACGCCAGCAGCATCACCTACACCCCCTGGGGTGGCTGGGCTTTCTCTTTCGGTGTCGGCTGGGCCTGGGGCTACTGGGGCAGCTGGTACGCACCCTACTACCCGCCCTACTGGGGGGCCTACTGGGGCTACTACCCCCGGTATGGCGGCGCTGTGATTGGCCCGGGCGGCGGCTGGGCGGCCTGGGGACCGGGAGGATGGGCGGGCACCACCGGCAACATCTACAACAAATGGGGTCCGGTCAGCACAGTCTCGCGCTATTCCGGTGGCTACAACGCCTGGACCGGGAACGCCTGGCGCGGCCAGGTGGGCGGCGCCTACAACTCACGCACGGGCACTATCGCCGCCGGTCAGCGCGGCGCCGTCGGCAACGTCTATTCGGGCCAGTACGCCTATGGCGGACGGGGCGCGGCGTACAACCCCAACTCCGGTACGGGTGTGGCGGGAGGTCGGGTGACCGTCGGTGACGCCGACAGCGGCCGACAGGCTACAGCGGGCCGAGTGGGCGCTGCCAACCCCGGCTCCGGGCAGTCGGGTTCCGCCGGCTGGGTGCGTGGCGAGGAAGGTGGAGTCGCGCGCAAGGGTGACGACTACTACGCCGGCAAGGACGGCGAAGTCTACAAACGCAACGGTCAAGGTGATTGGAGCCAGGTTGAACGCTCTGGGCAAGGCGCGCGCGTCCAGGATCAGGCGCGATCCAGGGACCTCGACCGTCAGTATCAGGGCAGGAACTACGGTCAGCAGCGCTACCAGGGCTACCAACGCTCGACACCGCGAGCCGGGGGAGGAGGATATCGAGGTGGTGGTGGACGCCGCAGGCGCTGAGATTGGCGCGAAGTGAGTCCGGACCGGGGACCATCGCCACCGCAATGAACTTCGTGGCGGTCGGCGACTTCACCCACCTCGCAATCACGATCGGAGTCTTTGCCCCGATGTGCTCCATCACCTATTTGTTCTTCATCTCGGGAGAGAAGCTTGTGAGCTACATCGGCGAGAATGCCGTCAGCGTGGTGACCCGATTGATGGGGTCGATCCTGGCGGTGATCGGCGTCCAGATGCTCATCGAGGGTATCTATGGCGCTGTGCGGGCGTACTCGTAGGCAAGGCACGAGCTACTGTCCTACCTTGCCCTCAGCTCCTGAAGGTTCTGCGCGTTGGCGAGGCCGGTGCGAGCCCTAGGGTGGGCGGTTCTAACGCAACCGAACGTTGCGCAGGCGAATCGGCTCGGATGCAAAGTGCGTGATTTCGACCTGGTTCTTGTCTTCGTTCCAGGTGAACTCGGCTCCCAGCATGAGCTGGCCATCACCCCTGCCTTCGGCGTCGACATCGAGGATGATGAGCGAGACGTTGTAGTCGAGCGTTCGCGCCGACCGCCAGGCCTCGGCAAACTCGATCCTACGATCGGTCGCCAGGATGATCTGCCGGCCGTCTTCGGTGGGCAACGATCTCGCGTACCGGAGATCGTAGGCGAGACTCTGGCTCTCGCGGATGGTGCCGACCGATTCCTTGCTGAACAGGGTATTGGCGAAATCGCGACCACCCCGCCCCTGGGCCTTCAGAGCCTCCATCAACTTCGCCCTCTCCTCGTCGGTGCTCCAGCGATCTACCCGGACCCGTAGCCGAACCTGGCCACGCGGACCCATGTTGCTCATGTTCACTGCATTGGCATCGAACTGCAGGGGCAGCTCCTCCTCGGCAGGCAGGGGTGCCGCCATGAAGCCTAAAACGATCGCCAGGCCGAGTGCCGACACGGTAGCGACCGAACGAAGTCGTGAGAGTTGCTGTTTGAGCACTAGAGCCTTCTTTGGTGAAATAGGAAGAAGAGGGGACAGGCACCTAGTTAGCACACGAATTCGCCTAATCGGTGCCTGTCACCGCATTTCGCGAATACGTAACGATTTCACTTTAGCAACGGGTCTGCTTGGTCTTCAGCCATCGACCCACCCAGCCACTCGAGTATGCGGGCTTCCTGATAGTCGTAGAAGGGGTTGTGCCGCAGGCGCATGAGCCAGTCGGCGGGAAACCGCAAGAGATTGCGCTCGCCCCGGACGTCCAGGTGGCCGAGGAAGACGATCTCTTCGTTCGGTGCTGGGCCGCGTCCGTACAGGGGGTCGTCCGGAGGAAAGGGAAGGGCGACATGCGACAGCGAGATCACGCCAGTTGGCCAGAAGGCGTACATGGCCTCGGTAGAAACCCGAGAGGACATGGGAGCCTTGCTGCGAGTGACGACCCCGGTGCTCTGGTCGTCCTCGTTGGTAATTAGAGTGAGCGCAAACGGCAGGCCCTCATCGCCCATGAGTCGGGCGGTCAGCGGCCCCGGATCCGAGACCAGGACTGATTGGGCGATTCTGCGTCGATTGATGTCGTACAGCACCAACTCGTGTCGCCCGGGTGCAAGGTGCCCTAGCAGGTTGTCGACGACGGCATCGACCGAAACAGTGGCATCGACCGCCGAGAGGAAGGCGAGGGTCGGTGGAAAGTCCTCGATCAGGCCATCGCCGGCACGCTCTTCCACGGCTCTGGCCACACGCCGCGCGAGACGGAACACCTGATCGCCGGCATTGGTAGTGAAGGAGTTGTACTTGAAGGGGTCGTACTCCGGCTGGATGTCGGTCCAGGCGAGCTTCTCCAAGCCGGGGAGCACAGAGATTCTGCTCATCCACTTTGCCAGTGCCGCGGCCCGACTCACTCCGATCGCCGGTGAGAGCAGAACCAGACTCTTCGGAGCCGGAAAGGCACCATCATCAAGAGCCTCCAGGGTGTAGTTCACCGCCAGCGGAGCTCCGTTGGAGTAGCCGATGATGTGGACCGCCTCTGGGCCGACCTTCGACCCCAGGTGGCTCATCGCCAGCCGAACCGCCGCCGCCATGTCCTCCCACCTGGCGTATTTGTATCCCGAAGGTGCCGTCCCATGACCGGGGAGCCGGAGCCCCACCACCCAGAAGCCGTGCTGGTGGAGCACCTCACCGAGAGTGCGGAGGCTATAGGGCGAGTCCGACATGCCGTGCAGCAGCAGCACTCCACCGACAGGCTCGGCGGAGGCCAGCTCGAAGCTGCGGTTCCAATTGCGATCCCAGCGTTTCGGATCGGACGCGCTACCTGAGCTGTAACGGACGAGCTCGTACTCGGGGCCGGTGGCGGTCGGAGCGTAGACCTTCTCGTCGAGCTGGTCGAATAACTCGTCTTCCAGCTTCAGGTAGTCGTCGAAGTTCGAGACCTCGTCAGCGCGACGAGCCGTGAACTCTGCGGTGAGCTTTTCCGTGTGCCAGGGCTCGAGGCTCGGGCCACTGCGTATCGAGTGGATGTAGAGCGCCACTACCCCCAGTACGAAGCCGGAAATCGCCACCAGAAGATAGAGGCCCGCGCGCTTGGCTTTGGATGGGATCACTGCCTGTCCTCCTCGCTGATTTCCCAATAGGTGAGATCGTTCAACGTTTCCGATTTCAGACCAGGTCTATCTGCCGCACTCTGGCCCGTGCTCAGGAGCAGCTCGAGGTCGGCGGCTACCGTGGGGTGAAAGAAGAAGTACTCATGCCCCAGGATCTGGTAGCGGCCGGCCGGCGTTACATCGACCGTCTCCATTCCGGGAGCGACCGTCAGAAGCTTCCCCGCCTGGCCCAGGCGGGGAGACCCGTTCAGCCGTCGCGAGACCTTGAGGGGTGTGTCGTTGCTGGAGGCGTAGAGGGTGATGCTCTCGGCCATCGGTTCGAGTCGGGGTAGAAGCTCGATAAAGGTCTGGGAGTCGATATCGGGTGCCAGAAGGACCCACCGGTTGACGACAGGCTGCCCGGCGGAGCTCGCCGCCAACTCCTCCAAGGTCAGCATCATCCCGCGAGCCCCCAAGCTGTGGGACAGGACGTGGACATTCTCGGAGCCGAATCGATCGGTTAGCTGCGCGAGCATCTCTGCGAGAAACGGCACGCTCGACTCGAGGTCCGCAACGTCGGATGCATACTCGGTGGCGTTCCCGTTCGATGGCCAGCTGAGCAGGAGAACCGTAGCCTCGCCTTCGAGAGCTCTCTGGATCTCCACCGCCCGCCGACAGCCCCGCTTGAAGTCGTAGCTGTAGCCGTGCACGAAGATCACAATGTCACCCGTGGAGGTGCTGTCGGCCGCGGCTGAGAGTCGCTCCCAGTGGACCTCTGGATCCTCGTGGGCCTCGATCTGCATCTTGCTGGTTTCGCTCGGGACGTAGAACGGGACCTTGGGCGCAACGTCGTCCAGGATGGGAATGGGCTTAAACTCGGCCTCACAGGTACCGAAACTGGGGTTGCCCGGCTCTCCTCCGAAACGCACGAGATCGGGGTCTTCGGTCTCCTTCTGCGCCCGGTTCGTGGCAAAGAAGATGCTGGCAGTGGCGGCCTCCGGGACTTCCGGTTCCTGAGCCCGGGCTGTATGAGGCAACAGAAGCCAAACCAGGGCGAGAATCTGGGCCGCGAGTCGGTAGAGATTCATTGGCTACCACTGGCGGCGACTCGAACCGCGAGCTTCTCGAGCTCCTCGAGCGAAGATGGCGGCTCGACCATACCCGGGCCATCGGGAGCGAGTACTTGCCGGGTGGCAAGGTCGTAGACTCCGAATGCCACTCCGCAGTCGGACGCCATCGAGCCCCGGAGAACCTGCTCGAGAGTCATGGCAGCGATGGCGGCGTTGATCACCTCGGTCACGGCTACGAGTCGAGATCGATATCTCGTGTCCTCGGTCGGCGTGACCCCGTGCTCCCTCAGCGCCTTGGCTGCTGTCCGCACCGCGACGAAGATGTGTTCCACAACCGAGCGCAGTCCGAGTGTATGGGTCATCAGTGGAGAGTGAGCTGGGTCGAGATAGGCCTCGACGGCGGCGTCGACTGCGCCACAGCCGGTATGACCGAGAACGACCATCAGCTTTACGCTTTCCTTGAGGTGCTGCACAGCAACGTCGAGGCTGCCTACAGATTCGTTGCATACGACATTGCCTGCGAGGCGAACCACGAAGAGCTCATTGAGGGGCTCGAAGAAGAGGAGCTCCGTCGGAACGCGAGCATCTGAACAGGAGAGGACGGCCGCAAACGGCTGATGCTCAGGGGTTTTGCCTATCTCACTGGGAAGCAACTCCTCGAGGTTGCTGGGCACCACCAGGCTCTGCGAATCCGATGAGTCGTCCGACCACAGGCTCGAGAACCGAGTGTTGCCCTCGATGAGTCGGCGACGAGCCTGCTCAGCGTTGGTCGGGCGCTCCAGTCCGTCCTTCCGACTGGGGTCATGCTGGAATACGATCTCGAACACTCTAGTACCTCCAAGACAATCTCGTTGTCGACTGGGTCAGGGTAGCAGTGCTCATCCGGAGCCTCAATACTGCGCCACCTTCTGGGGCCAATGTGGAATGGACCCCAGGGGGCTTTCCTCCCTTCCGCTGCAAGAACCCCCTGGGATCCATCCCACGATTGACCCTGGTTGAGAGCGGCCAGTGGGAAGCGAGAAGTGGGAAGTGAGAAATGAGACGTGGGTAGTGGGCCGTGAGGGAGGGGGCTTCACTGTTCAAGGAACGGCCGGCAGAGGCACCGGCCGCTTCAATCCTCAGGGATCAGCCGAGGGCACGACGGCTGATCCACCCTCAAGACCCCACGACCTGGGACCCAAGCCCCAGGACCTCACCTTCCCGTCCTTGACATTCGGCCTCTGATCCATATGCTTGTAATATGCAACTAAATACTCCGACGCTGCGATTGGCCTATCTGACCTCTTCCCTGGTCCGGAAATTGCGCCTGCTGGAGCGTCAGGAGATGGCCTGCTGTGGTGTTCCTGTCTCTCAGGCGATGGTGCTCCAGGCTCTGCACAAGAGCGGGGGATCACTGCGAATGGGAGATGTGGCTGCGCTTCTGGGTGTCGTTCAGAGCACCGCCACTCGACTGGTGGAGCCATTGGTCGAACAGGAGTGCGTGCGCCGTGAACCGGCGCCGGAGGATGGGAGGGTCGTGATGATCGCTCTTACCCCCAAGGGTTTGCGTTGGGCCGAGGATGCGCTTGCCAGCTCGTTGCGCTGGAGCGAGGACGTGCTTGCACGGATTCCAGAGGCGCGACGCTCCGAGGTCCTCGACGCCCTGGAAGCGTTGGTGGGGGCGGTCGATGAGTGCTGCAGCGGAAGCGATGGCGAAGCGAGCTGTGATGAAGTCGGAATGACGTGCGCCCAGGTGACGCGGGGAGCCTGAACGAGAGGACTTGGATATGACTGAAGCCGTGAAGACCGATGAGAAGACCAAGATCCGTGACGAAGTGAGGAAGGCCTACGCAGCAAGAGTGGTGGAGGGGAGTAGCTGCTGTGGTCCGTCTTCTTGCTGTACCCCGGGCGAGTTGGAGTCCAAGGTTGCGGCGAGGAGCGCCGACGCGCATCAGGCGGCGGCCCTACGCATGGGCTACTCGGCTGAAGAGGTTGAAGCGGTCCCGGAGAACGCCAATCTCGGACTCGGTTGTGGCGCTCCCTTGCACCATGCCCAGCCCAAGCCGGGCGAGACCGTACTGGACCTGGGTTCCGGGGCTGGCTTCGATGCCTTCCTGGCTGCCCAGGCGGTTGGCGAAGAGGGCAAGGTGATTGGTGTCGACATGACCCCCGAGATGCTCGCCCAGGCGCGGGTCAATGCCGAAGCGGGTGGCTATGACAACGTCGAGTTCCGCCAGGGCCTGATCGAAGAGATGCCGGTGAAGGACGGAGAGGTCGATGTGATCATCTCCAACTGTGTCATCAATCTCTCGCCCGACAAGGCGGCGGTCTTTCGTGAGGCCTATCGGGTGCTGCGTCCCGGCGGCCGAGTCGCAGTCTCGGACATCGTACTGACGGCACCGCTGCCGGAGGCGATTGCGGAGAGTATCGCCGCTTACGTAGGCTGTGTCGCAGGCGCATCCCTCCTGGACGACTACATCGGATTCTTGCGCGACGCCGGCTTTCAGGAAATTGAAGTCGCGGAGTCTCGAAAGGCTGTAGAATCCCTGCCCGAGGACGACCCCATCGTTCTCAGCGTTCTGGAGGGGACCGGCGCATCTTCGTACGAGGATCTCGCAACGGAGATCCGGGGAGTGGCCGGTCGGGTTCTCAGTGCGAAGATCACAGCTCGTAAACCCTGACCTTACATTTCTGTCTAGGCGACTGTTCGCCGGGCTGGCACTGACTGCCGGCCTGGCGTTGTTCGCCTGTCAACCGGGAGCCGTCGAGGAGGAAAGTAGGGAGGCAAGCGTGGAGCTGCCCCCAGAAGGTACCCCGAGGCTTGTGCTCCTACTGGTCGTGGATCAGTTCAGCGCCGATGATTTGGAGCGGATCGCCCCGCTCTTCACCGGCGGTTTCCGCACCCTTCTGGATCGAGGGGTGATCTTCACTCAGGCCCATCACGCCCACGCCCTCACGGAGACTGCTCCCGGGCATGCCACTCTCGCTACCGGGAGCTTCCCGCGTCACCATGGCATCGTCAGCAATCGGTGGATCGAAGAGGGCCACCTGGTGAGCCGATATGCCATCGACGACGATCTCTACGACGAGTCACCACGGGAGCTCGAGAGGAGGACTCTGGGGGACTGGATCAAGGCCAGTTACCCGGAGTCCAAGGTCTTCTCGGCCAGCGGCAAGGATCGGGCAGCCATCCTCATGGGCGGGATGGAGGCCGACGGCGCGTTCTGGTACGACGAGGAGATCGGTGGATACGAGACCTCGGAGTACTACGTCGAGCCGGAATGGCTCGACAGCTTCAACGACCAGAGGATTCTCGATGCGCGGTTCGGTCAGATGTGGAAGCCTCTGCCGCTGACAGACGAAGCCATTGAGGATCTTCAGCTACAGAAACTCGGATTCGGGCCCCTTCTCAACGAATTACCCATGTCCATCGGTCGGCCGCGGCCCACACCCGATGACAGCTTTTACTCTGCGGCGCGCGACTCGCCTTGGTGGGACGAGTATTTGGCTCAATTCGCCCGTCATCTTGTCGAGGCCGAGGACCTGGGAATGGATAACAGCCCAGATCTACTGGCCCTGAGCTTCTCGACACCCGACTACGTGGGACACGATCACGGGCCGCACAGTCGGGAATACGTCGATGTCCTCCTGCGATTGGATCGCACTGTGGGTGAACTGTTGGATTTCATCGATGAGCGGGTGGGACTCGAGAACACGATCCTGGGATGGAGCGCCGACCACGGGGTGGTGCCGGTACCCGAGGTGCGCCATGACCAAGGTCTGGCCGGTCGACGGGTAACCTCGGAGACGGTTCTCTGTCTGCAACGCGTAGGCGGGCAACTTGCGGACAGGCATGGCGTGGAGAGTTGGTTGATCACGGGACCGAGATTGGCCCCTGGCTTGGTCGAGGCGACTGGTCGAGCGCGGCCAGATTTGGAGGAGGAGACCGCTCAGTTGCTCGAACAGTGTCCTGCGGTCGAGGCTGTCTGGACCGGGTCAGAGCTGCTTCAGGACATCGACGACAGCGATAGTGCTCGCTGGTTGTACGCAAATAGCTACTACCCTGAGCGAAGCCCGGATTTCCTGATTCAATTCGAGGAGTACTTCATGCCGACGGTGGGCTACGTCACGACTCACGGTTCGCCGTATGCCTACGACACTCACGTTCCTTTCGTTGTCCTGGCTCCGGGCTTGAAGCCCGAGACGCTGGATGTTCCCGCACGAACGGTCGATCTGGCCCCGACGCTGGCCAACTTGTTGGGAATCCCGATTCCGGAAGAAGTCGATGGCCGGCCCCTTGTCGAGGCCGCGACTCCCTCTCCCTGATCTGCCCGCCCGCCCATCCGGCTCGGGGCTTGGGTCCGGGGTAACAGTGGCATAGGACAGTAGGGGCCTAGGGGCGTAAGGGCTTAGGGATACTGGGGTTTGGGCCTTTGGTCCCCCCAAGTCCTCAAAGAACGGCCGGCAGAGGCGCCGGCCGCCTCAACCCCCAAGCCCTCAAAGGCCGGCCGGAAGGAACGCCCGGACGGTTCAACCCCAGAGCGAGCCCGGCACAGCCGGGCTACGCGACATAGACCGTCTTGATGTTGACGAACTCGCGGATTCCGAACGAGCCGAGCTCGCGACCGTAGCCTGAGCCCTTGATGCCCCCGAAGGGCAAGCGCGGGTCCGACTTCACGAAGGCGTTGACGAAGCAGGAGCCGGCTTGCAGTCGCTTCGCCGCGATCTCCTCTCCGCGCGCGACATCTCGCGTGAATACCGCCGCCCCCAATCCGAAAGGCGTGTCGTTGGCGACGCGGATGGCCTCCTCTTCATCGGCCACGGGTAGAACAGCGGCCACGGGTCCGAAGAGCTCTTCCTCGTAGGCGGCCATTCCCGCCGTCACGTCCGTGAGCACGGTCGGAGGATAGAAGGCACCGGGGCCTTCTGGAACCTCGCCTCCCAGCAGACAGCCTGCTCCGGCCTGGAGACTGCGCTCGACTTGGTCGTGCAACTCGTCGCGTAGGTCGGCGCGTGCCATGGGCCCCACCGCGGTCTCATCCAGCAGGGGGTCGCCAACATTCTGACGCCCCATGAGCTCTACGAGCCGCTTCTCGAACTCTCCTCGCACCGCATCAGGAACGATGAAGCGCTTGGCCGCGATGCAGCTCTGACCCGTGTTGAGAATGCGGCCAGTCACACAGGCTGCCACTGCGAGTTCGAGATCGGCATCCTCGAGAATCACGTAGGGGTCGCTACCTCCCAACTCCAGGACGGTCTTCTTCAGAAGGGATCCAGCCAGCGCGGCGACTTTGCGACCGGCCGGCGTGCTGCCCGTGAGAGTCACCGCCGCGACTCGCGGATGCTCGATGGCGACACTGGCTGTCCGGCTACCGAGGACCAGGGTGCGAAAGGCGCCTTCGGGAGCTCCAGCCTCCCGGAAGAGGTCCTCGATGGCGAGAGCACAACCCTGCACGTTGCTCGCGTGCTTGAGAGCCGCCGTGTTGCCGGCCATCAGCGCCGGAGCCGCGAAACGCAGCACCTGCCAGAACGGGAAGTTCCAGGGCATCACCGCCAGGACGACGCCCAAGGGCTCGAAGCAGACGTAACTCTTGGTGGCATCTGTCTCGACGATCTCGGGCGAGAGATGAGTCTCGGCATTGTCCGCGTAGTAGTCGCAAACCCAGGCGCACTTGTCGACTTCGGCCCGGGCCTGGGTGATCGGCTTGCCCATCTCGAGCGTCATGAGCTCGGCGAGTCCGTCTCGACGGTCGCGAAGAAGACCACCGACCCGTTTCAGAAGCCTCGCTCGGTGCTGGAAGTCGGTGCGGCTCCACTCGAGGAAGGTGTCATGGCAGGTGACGAGAATTTCTTCCACCTCGTCAGGGGTCATCTCTTCGTACGTGGCGATCCGCTCGCCAGAAACAGGATTCAGGCTCTCGAGTGTCATCGGAATTCCCCGCTTGCTAGAGGATCATGGCGATCGCCAGGCAGAGGGCGAGCACCGTGTTGGTGGTCAGGTTCCAGATCACATTGGCGCCGAGCGCCGGCAGAGGTACTGGTTCGAGCGGTGTGGTGAGGGCCCATCGGCTCGGTCCGATCAGCGCCAGACTAGGCAGGCAGGCCAGAAGACAGAGGACGGGCAGGGAACCGATAGCCACCGCGGCAAGAAGGCAGAGCGGCACCGCCCACCCGAACACTACATAAGTTCGTGCGGCGCCAACACGCCCCATGAGACGCACCAGGTTCCTGCGCCCGCCTTCCTGATCAGCTTCCTCGTCGGGGAACTCGTTGAGCAGAAGGAGATTGAAAGTCATGAAGAACGGCGGGATCGAGGCTGCCACGGCCACGGCCCCCAGCTCGCCACCTTGAACCATGGAGGTGCCCAGGACGGGAAGGGTCCCCAACCCGAGACCAGCGAAGATCTCACCGACGTAGGCCCGGGAGAGCAGGTCGCTGTAGCCCAGCACGCTGACGGCGCCCAGCACGAAGATCGGCAGCAACATCAAGCCAAACTGTGAGAAGAAGTAGATGCCGATTACCAGACCCAGAATAGCCGCTCCGAGGCCCAGGTAGAGGGCCGCGCTGGGCGGGAGTGCTCCGGAGGGCAAGGTTCCGCTGCCGCCGCTGAACGGGGTGCGCTCCGTGGCGAGATCGATACCACGTCGAAAATCGCTGTACTCGTGGAGCGAATTGACCGATACGTGCAGGGCGGTAAGGCCGATGAGGGCCAGGAGCGTGTTGACCAGATCGAAGGCGCCATCGTGGGCCCCCGCCGCCGCACCTACCGCCACCAGAGTCACCGGTAGCAGTAGGAATTTGGCGCGAGCGATGCCGAGGAAAGCCTTCATGAGATGGCTCCACGCGGGACGGACCAGTTAGTAGTTGGCACCCTCCCACTCATCGCCCAGACAGATACCGAGCTCCCTGGCCGTGCATACGGTGTCCGAGTCCAGGGGAACGGTCTTCATGCGACTCGTCGCATCGCTCAGGGGGACGGTCTTGACCGTCGGCGGGTCGAGGGCCACCATGACGTTGGTCTGACCCTCCGCCAGGACCCGGACCGCAGCTGCCCCGAATCGCAGGGCCAGGATCCGGTCGCGGGCGGTGGGAGTGCCCCCCCGCTGCAGGTGTCCCAGGACCACGTTGCGAGTCTCTTTGCCGGTGCGTTCGGCGATCTGAAGGGCGACCTGCTCACTGATGCCACCGAGTTGGATCTCCCGGCCCAGCTCTTTGGGGCCCTGGGCCACCATCTCGCCGTCCACGGGTCGAGCACCTTCGGCTACCACCACCAGGCTGAAGCGACGCCCCCGCGCTTCGCGGCTCATGATCTTCCGGCAGACGATGTCGATGTCGAACGGAATCTCTGGGATGAGGGCCACGTCGGCGCCTCCGGCGATGGCGGAGTGTAAGGCGATCCACCCCGCGTAGCGTCCCATGACCTCGACGGTGAAGACCCGCTCATGGGCCTCGGCTGTCGAGTGGAGGCGATCGACGGCTTCGGTGGCCACCATGACAGCCGTGTCGAAGCCGAAGGCGACGACAGTGCCGGCAAGATCGTTGTCGATGGTCTTGGGCACTCCGACGATCGGGATGCCCTTGTCCGCCAGGCGGTGTGCGATGCGCATCGAGCCATCACCCCCGATGGCGATCATGGCGTCGAGACCGAGCCGGTGGAAGTTCTCCACCAATTCGTCGGACCGGTCGATCGTGGTCTCGGTGCCATCGGGCAGCTTCAGCGGCATCTCGAACGGGTCGCCCTTGTTGGCCGTGCCCAGGATCGTGCCCCCCAGGTGCGTGATGCCGCGGACACGACCGTGGTCGAGTATTTCGATCTTGCTGGTGTCGAGCAGCCCGGCGTAACCCTTCTGGATACCGACCACCTCCCAGCCTCGCCGGATGCTGGACAGTACGATGGCCCGAAGAACAGCGTTGAGGCCGGGCGCGTCGCCGCCTCCTGTGTTGACGGCGATGCGGCGGATCTTGTCAGTGGTCATGGAGGCTCCTCTGGGAAGGCGGCAATCAGTGCACGAGTCTATCTCGGTCGCTGCCCTGGGGTAGAGTGCCGCCCGGAGAGCGAGCCATGTTGGAAGAGCCGAATCGAGAGCGACCCACAGCCGAGCGGGTGGCCTTTGCCTTCCGCCCCTGGGTGCGACGCAGCTGTCGGAAAGCGATGGTCTGGGGAGTCGGGGTCGTGGCGCTTCTGGGTGGGGTGGCCTGGTTCTTCAAGACCCCGGGCTCCGCACCACTCGGCCGTGCCTTCGGGGTGCTGCTGTTCTACGGTGTGCTGTTCTGGTTGACGCTTCTCAAGATCTGGTGGACGGCTGGCAAGCCGGCCGTTCTGGTCGGGAGGAACTTCCTTTCCTACCAACCCCTACACACCTTCCGTGTGCGCCGGATTCCCTATGCTCGCGTGCTCTCCAGTGCCCCTCGCAAGGAGACAGAATCACTGCGCATCGTGCACGAGAAGAAGCCCGGACAGGGCCGCGAGTTCTTCCTGAACCTGGCGGTCGTAGACGGACGCCACTCGTTTCTCGACCTGCTCGGCGAGCGCCTCGAATCCGCCGGCCTCAAACCCGTACCGAACGAGCCCAACACCTGGTCCCGCCCTGGCTGGCACGAGCCGGGGGTAGGGCAATAGGGGCTTAGGGGCTTGAGGGTTGAGACGGCCGATCGGACCAGGGATCTCCCTCGTCTGCGGCCTCACCCGACCATGCCCCTCCGACGAGGGAGACCCATGGCCCGATCTACCACCCTCGAGACACATTGAGAGTCCGACTGCTGACTCACCCCTTGTGCCCTTGCGCCCCTACTAACCTAAGCCCCTATTGCCTTCAACGGTGCCCGAGGTTCGTTCAGGTGGTTCGTCAGGGGGTGCCGAGTCGAGCGCAGCGCAAGGGCCATCAAAGAGCACAAGAGATGAGGCGCGATGACGAGACAAGGTGGCGGCCCCCCATTGCAGTCTGAGTAGCCGACGCCGTCCCCCTGCGAGCCACCCGGACGGACCTCTACGATGGTCAGTTGTTCAGGACGCGGTGGACGAAGTCGCGCCAGTCGGAACGGGCGGCGTGGGCGCGGTCGAGGGGCCATTCGGGGTCTCGGGTGTAGCTCACGGGAGTACCGCCGCTCAGTGACGTCGAGTCGGGCTCGAGACCGGCGGCGGCGAGACGGGCGATGCCGGCGAGCCCCGGCTCCTCTTCCGCCGACACCTCGACCGGAATTTGAGTGAGATTGGCGATCAGGTCGACGAGAGCCCTGCAGCGGGTCAGTTTTCCACTCAGCCGAAAGACCTCCGCTGCGGTTCCCGAAGCGGCAAGCGTCTCGAAGCAATCCACGACCCGCATGGCCACGCCGACCAGCACACCATCGGTAAGCTCACGCGGCGAGGTGTGAGCACCGGTTTCCTGAACGACTGTCCGAATCTCGGGTCGCCACCAGGGTGTACCGAGCCCGGCAAGAGCGGGCAGAACGCGTGGGAGGCGTTCGGGCTCGAGGGGATGCTGGCCCCATTCCTCGGGGCCGAGACCGGTTTCGCCCCAGATCCAATCCATGGCGGAGCCGGCGCTGTTGACGGCTCCTTCGAGCTGAAAGTGCCGAGCGGACGAGGAACTCGCGACAACCGCCGAGAGCAGACCTGGATGACGGCGGAGTTGGTCCCCGGTGCCGGCGAGCACAAAGGCGCCGGTGCCAAAGTGGGCCGCCGTGACTCCTTCCTCCCAACCGCCCTGCGCCAGCAGGGCTGCTTGTTGATCGCCAGCAACTGCGGTCACGGGGAGGCCTTGCCACTGGCCTCGAAAGCCGATCGAGGGCCTGAGCCGCGGCAAGGCAGCCCGAGGAATCTCGAAAAGGTGACAGAGGGTCGGATCCCAGGCGTCGGCCTCCAGGTTGTAGAGCAGGGTGCGGCCGGCGTGCCCACCTTCGGTCGAGGGCTCGCCCGTAAGATGGTGCATGAGAAAGGCATCGAGGGTTCCCGCTACGACCTCGCCGGCTTCAGCACGACGGCGGAGACCGGGTTGGGAGCTCAACAATCGACTCAGTTTTGGTGCGGCGTAGTGGGGCGACAGGTGAAGACCGCTGCGTGAGGCGACTTCGGGGGCGTGCAGGGCGAGTCGCTCGACAACGTCTGTGGCACTGCCGTCCTGCCAGGAGATGGCCGGGGTCAGCGCACGGCCGTTGGACTGTTCCCAGAGCAGGCAAGTAGATCGCTGGCAAGTGACGCCGATGGCAGAGAGAGGCCCGGCCTCTTGAAGACGAGCCAATAGGGCCTCGACTGTCTCGAGCAGCGCATGTGGATCGTGTTCGAAGGACGCGCCGTTGGCGTAGACCTCGACCGGCAAGGATGTGCTGAGTCGGCAGCTTCCGTCCAGGGAGTAGAGCCCGCCCTTCGCGAGAGTGGATCCGAGATCCACAACGGCCAGAGAGAGATCGTCCGAGGTCATCGAGCTGACCTGGCGAGACTCTTGCGGAGCTTGCCGGGGTAGTCGGTAAAGATACCGGCGGCACCCCGGTGCAGTACATTGCGGGCGAGGAATGGCCGGTTGATCGTGTAGACCAGGGGTGGTTTGCCGGCTTCGGCCGCCGCCAGCAAGAACTCACGACGAGCGAGCTTGCGATGGCAATGCACACTGAAGGAGTCCAACTCGATCGCGGCTTCCAGGAGCGCGCCCGGTTTGCGATCCCCGATCGGTGCGACCCGATACTCAGGCAGCCACGCCTTGAGCTCGGCCAGAAGAGACCAATCGAAGCTGGAGAACAGAACCTGGTGTCGCCCCTCGAGGGCTGCGGCCAGGGTGTTGCTGATGGCCTTTGGATCGGCACCGCGGCGTTTGATGTCGAGAATCAGGGGCTGGGACTCCGGCAGGGCCCTGAGGATTTGCTGGAGTGTGGGTGCCTCGATGCCACTACCCTTTCTTAGCGCTCGCTGAAAGCGGTACAGGGTCAGAGATTCGACGGGCGCCTTGCGCTGCAGTCCGGCTCGCAGCTCGACATCGTGAAAGGCGACGAGTCGGCCGTCACGGGTCAGCCACAGGTCGAGCTCGATGACGTCAGCACCCTGCTCGACCGCCAGCAGGAAGCTCTCGAGTGTGTTCTCGGGGGCCTCTCCCGAGGCTCCGCGGTGGGCCAGGATCCAGGGTGGGGAGGGCAGGTCGAAGGTCTTCACCTCGGGTCATTCTGCCCGATGGTGGAAGCTGGCCGCAAACGGGGTGCGAACTAGAGGCTGGCGATACAATCCTTATCTATGCCGAAGCTCGCCCCGCTACCGACGCCAGGTGACCGACTCTCGATACCCGGGTTCACCATCGGGCATGGCTCCGATACCCAGGGCATGACCGGCGTGACGGTCCTTCTCTGTCCGGAAGGAGCTACCGCTGCCGCTGAGGTGCGGGGAACCGCGACCGGTACCCGACAGTTCGACTCCCTGATGCTCACCCACAGCCTGGCGAGCAGGGCCCACGCGGTGGTATTGGCGGGGGGCAGTGGTTTCGGCCTGTCGTGTGCCGACCTGGTCGTCGAGCATCTGGAGCGCGGCGGCTTTGGATTCGACACCGGGCTCGGGGTGGTGCCGGTGGTACCGACTGCCATCCTCTTCGATTTGGGCTTCGGTGACCCGGCAGCCCGTCCGGGCTCCGATCTGGTGGAGGCGGCGCTGTTTTCTGCCGCTTCCGGCCTGATCACCTCGGGCAGCCTCGGGGCGGGGACGGGTGCCACCGTCGGCAAGGCTCTGGGGCCTGCCAGCGGCATGAAGGGCGGCTTCGGGTTCGTCAGCTTCAGCCTGCCAGATGGGCCGACCGTGGCCGCGGCTGTGGCTGTCAACGCTTTCGGGGATGTGCGCCACCCCGACACCGGGAAGTGGCTCGCTGGCTGTCGAAGGGCCCCTGATTCACTCGACCCGGCCGATGCTCGCCGGGTCATGATGTCGTTGCCGCCGACCCTGGGCCATGCCTGGGAGTCCAATACGACGCTGGCCGTCGTGATGACCGACGCCGATCTCGACAAGGCGGCGCTGCGCAAGGTCTGTGAGATGGCCTTCGGTGGTTTCTACCGCTGCTTCGTTCCAGCGCTCTCCCTCTACGATGGCGACCTGGTGGTGACTCTCGCCACCGGGGATGTGCCGGCGCATCTCCATCAGGTCGGAACCCTGGCTGAAATGGCCGTGGCGCAGGCGATCGTACGCGCTATCGAGAAGGCTGACGGCTTCGACCTGCTGCCGACATGGAGCGATCTCGCTGGACCCGCATGATTCATGCGGGCACCGTCCTACAGAGCTTGACTCGACCACGACGAAGTCAAGCTATGGGAGATACTCAGGGCTCCTCGCTCGCAATGTTGGATGACGCGGGTGCCATCACCAGGGAGAAACGGAAGGGAAAGCGCTTTCGCACCTCCGAGGTTTCCTGGGCATCAGCCAACTCCTGAATTCTGTCCAAGTGCCAAGCTTGGTCTGCTGACAGCTTTCCATCGTAGAGCGCAACACGCCCCGCGCCGAGGAGCGGAAGCAGTAGTCGGGCGAGTAGGCGAGCCAGCAGCGACTGGCGTAGATCGACGACGAGCGCAGCCCGTCGGCAGACACGGCGCATTTCGGCCAGGATTGTCGAATTTTCCGGCTCGTCAAAGTGGTGAAAGAAGAGGTTGGACAGGACCCAGTCAAGAGCTCCGGTGCGGAACGGCAACTGCTCTGCAGAGGCCACGACTCTCAGCTGACGGTGACCGCGTTGGCGTCCGATCACCAGATGGCAGAGCTTGAAGTCGACACCGATGGTTTTGAGCTCGACCCCACCGCACCGACTGTCGCTGGCCAAGACGGCGGAGACCTGCCCGGAACCAGTGCCGATATCCAGCAGCACCTGCCCTCGCCCGTCAGGAACAAGGCGCTGTTTCAGTGCACGGCGGGCCGCCAGCAGTCCCAGCGTCCATCGATTGATCCGCTCGAGATCGGCGAGCGCTCGCTCCGTCTCGGCGAAGGAGAGCGTTGGAGAGTCCATGAGCTCGGGAGTACGCCGTGGATGGTTGAGATCGGTCATGAGAAGCTGGTCGGTGCCGATTGTGTCAGAGCCGATTGAGGAACTGGGGCAGACAGCATACGATCGGCCCGTCTGAGAACGATGAAGCGATCTTCGTCTCGCGTCGAGACTCTCCGTGGACTGGTGCCAGCAGCGGTCGCCGCGACCCTGCTTCTGGCCGCGCCGTTGTGGGAGCGCTGGCTGCCGGCCCCAGAGTCGACGGCTCGCTGGCCATACCTGGTGCTATGTATGGTCGCCGTCGCGGCTAGCCTGCACGGATCGAGGCAGCGCTGGACCCTCAACCTGGGGACGATGG
>Ga0316187_10001412_pt1 | contig 20644 bp, 15 predicted proteins | sample CroRivburrow1_MG_FD_204927 | JGI IMG/M metagenome (GOLD analysis project Ga0316187, IMG submission 204927) | Coastal sediment microbial communities from Maine, United States - Cross River worm burrow 1 | ecosystem: Environmental > Aquatic > Marine > Coastal > Sediment | place: USA: Maine...
GGGGGAGCGGCTGCATTTCACGTCGCATATCAGCGCCGAGGAAGGGCGCGAGACAGTGCTTTTCCTGGCTCGCAACCGACTGAGGGCACCCCGCAGGGGCGCGTCGATCAGACGTGAAATTCAGGCACTCTCCCAACGGCCTTGGAGCCACGCAAAAGAAATAGGTAGTGGCTGCTGCTAGATGCATGACTCAAAGAGGTCGGCCACATTGGTGTGTACACCCGAAGTGCCTGGGGTTCGAAACGCAGGGGGTATACGCCAATGTGGCCGACCGGCACACCGGCTGGCTTGACGCTGCTGTAGTTTTAGGGTTTTTGAAACCGTCTATTGGTTTTTGGACCACCCCAGACCGGCCAGCGCGCTTGCAGTATGTTCACCCAGCATTGGCGGTGGACTGGCGTATTCTACCGGGGTGCGCGACAGCTTGATCGGATTACCCACCAACTGTAAATCGGGGTTCAGGGGATGGGGCACATTCACCTGCATTTTACGCGCCTGAATCTGCGGCTCCTGGAACACCTCGGCCACCGTGTTGATGGGTCCGGCAGGCACCTGCGCCGCCTCCAGCAACTCCAGCCACTCGGCTTTACTGCGCTGCAACATGGCTCCCTGCAACAAGGGCACCAGGGTATCCCGGTTGCGCACGCGTAGCTGATTGGTGGCAAAGCGCGCATCTTCCCCCAATTCCGCCAGGCCCAGCGCCGCAACATAACGCCGGAACTGGGCATCGTTACCCACCGCGACGATCAGGTGTCCATCACTGGCCACAAAGCTCTGGTAAGGCACGATGTTCGGGTGGGCGTTGCCCAGCCGTGTGGGATTAAGCCCACCCACCAGGTAGTTGGTCGCCTGGTTGGCCAGGGTCGCGGCGGTGACATCCAGCAGGGCCAGGTCCACATGCTGCCCCAGGCCGGAGCGGTCTCTTTCGGTCAGCGCGGCCAATATACCGATGCTGGCATACAGTCCGGTCATAATATCGGTCAGCGCCACGCCGACTTTTTGTGGCCCGGCACCCTCTGCGCCATCGGGCTGGCCGGTCACACTCATCAGTCCGCCCATCGCCTGCACCAGGAAATCGTAACCCGGGCGCTCCCGCAGGGGGCCGGTCTGGCCAAACCCGGTAATGGAGCAATACACCAGGCCCGGGTTGATGGCAGACAAAGCGGCGTAATCCAGGCCAAATTTCGCGGCGCCGCCCACCTTGAAATTCTCTATCACCACATCACAGTCAGCCGCCAGTTCGCGCAGCACCTGCTGCCCCTGCGCGCTTTTCATATCTACACATACAGACTGCTTGCCTCGATTGGTGCACGCAAAGTAAGCAGATTCCGCGGTAGGCTCGCCTGTCGCATCCGGCATGAAGGGCGGACCCCAGGCGCGGGTATCGTCACCGCCCACCGGGTTTTCGATCTTGATCACCTGCGCACCCAGGTCCGCCAGCATCTGGCTGGCCCAGGGACCCGCCAGCACTCGCGACAGGTCCAGCACCTTCAGGTGAGACAACGCACCCACAATCAGAACGCCGGAATATCGGTCTGGGTGCGACCCAGTATCAGGGCGTGCACATCGTGGGTGCCCTCGTAGGTATTCACCACTTCCAGGTTCACCATGTGGCGCATCACCGGGTACTCATCAGAGATACCGTTGCCGCCCAGCATATCCCTGGCCTTGCGCGCGACATCCAGAGACTTGCCACAGGAGTTGCGCTTGATCAGGGAAATCAGCTCCGGGGCGATCTGCCCGGCATCCATCAACTGCCCCGCGCGCAGGCAGCCCTGCAAGCCCAGGCTGATTTCCGTCTGCATATCCGCCAGCTTAAGCTGGATCAACTGGTTGGCGGCCAGGGGGCGGCCGAACTGCTTACGCTCCATGGTGTAATCACGCGCGGCGTGCCAACAGGCTTCCGCTGCCCCCAGCGCACCCCAGGCAATGCCATAGCGGGCATTATTCAGACAACCGAATGGCCCCTTCAGGCCCGACACATCCGGCAGCAGCTGTTCTTCGGAAACAAACACCTCGTCCATCACAATCTCGCCAGTAATGGAGGCCCGCAGCGCCAGCTTGCCCTCGATCTTGGGGGCGCTGAGCCCCGGCATGCCCTTGTCCAGGATAAAGCCGCGAATCTTGCCGTCGTCGGTCTTGGCCCACACCACAAATACATCGGCGATGGGGCTGTTACTGATCCACATCTTGGCGCCACTGATGCTGTAACCGCCATCCACTGTCTTTGCGCGCGTCACCATGCTACCGGGGTCAGAGCCGTGGTCCGGTTCGGTCAGGCCAAAACAGCCAATCCATTCACCGGTGGCCAGTTTAGGCAGGTATTTTTCCCGCTGCGCCTCGCTGCCGTACGCATAGATGGGGTACATCACCAGGGAGGACTGCACGCTCATCATGGAGCGATAGCCGGAATCCACCCGCTCCACTTCCCGGGCCACCAGGCCGTAGGAAATATAATCGACCCCCGGACAACCGTAACCCTCTATGGTGGAACCGAGCAGGCCCAGCTCGCCCATCTCCCGGAAGATGGCGGGGTCTGTCTCCTCGCGACGATAGGCTTCCTGCACCCGCGGCAACAACTTTTCCTGGGCGTACTGGTGCGCACTGTCACGCACCATGCGCTGCTCATCAGTCAATTGTTGTTCCAGAAGGAAGGGGTCCTGCCAGTTCAGTCGCTGCCAGCTTTTGCCTTTTGCCATGGTATTACTCTCCGCAAATTCGGTATCTGTGGCGGCAAAATAACAGAACACTTTTCATTAATAAAATATATGTTTTATATATATTCCATATATTTTATATATACTAATGCAATGGATTTACGCAAACTGGAAATCTTCGCCCAGGTAGCCCGGCACAACAGCTTCAGCCAGGCGGCGAGCAGCCTGCATATGGCGCAGCCCGCCGTGAGCATTGCCATTCGCAAGCTCGAGGAAGAACTGGAAACGCGGCTGTTCGACCGCAGTGGCAAACGGGCGATGCTGACGGCCGAGGGCGCCCAACTGTTGCGACGAACCCTCTCCATCCTGGGCGAGGTCGAGGGCCTGAAACGCGCCACCAGCGCCATGAAAGACCTGCTGCAGGGCGAGCTCAGTATCGCCTGTCCCTCCATGCTGGCTACGTATTTCCTGCCCGACCTGCTCAGCGGCTTTCTCGCCGAGCACCCGGGACTACAGGCATCTGTCACCCAGGCTGGCACCACCGCAGTGGAGCGCATGCTGCTGGACGATGAAATCGAAATCGGCGTGACCACCAGCAACGATCCAGCCCAGGTACCGGACCTGGAGCTCATCCCCCTGATCAGCGAACAGATCGTGCTGTGCATGGCCACAGGCCATCCCTGGTCAAAGCGACGCTATATACCCGTAAAAGACCTGCACGCCACGCCCATGGCAGTTTACGAAAGCGGCTATTTTATTCGCAGCAAGCTGGACCAGCTATGCGCCGCACAAGGCGTGCAGCCTGAATACCGCATCCAATCCAACTTCCTGCCGCTGCTGGTGCGGGTGGTAAAACAGGGGCTGGGTACTACCGTGGGGCTGAAAATCATGGCGGCGGAAGAAGCCGGGATTGTCGGTGTGCCGCTGTCGCCGCGCCTGGAACTTAACATGGCCCTGGCCAAGCGCCGTGGACGCAGTATCTCGCGCGCCAACCAGGCGTTTTTGGATTGGGTGGCTTTCAAGTTATGATGCCCCTTCATTCGCCAACGGGTGCACTATCGATAACGTATGTCGACCCTGTCCCAATATAGCCATCACCTGGCCACCCTGATTCCCGCGGTGGGCAGCACCGACTTCCCCCAGCTGCTGATAGGCATGCTGCAGGACCTGGTGCCCTGCCAGGATGCCACTATCCTGCTGTATCCGGGTACAGACCTGCCGGTTGTCGAGTATTTCGAGGTGCCGGAAGATGGCGGCAGCTCGACCCTGGACGTTTTCGTGAAAGGCGCGTTCCTGCTGGATCCTTATTACCTTGCCGCCACCCGCGACAGTAAATTCGGCGTGTTCCGCCTGCGGGACCTGTCTCCCAGCGGGTTCAAGGACAGCGAATACTACAAGGCCTGGTACCGCAACTGCGGCTACCAGGATGAATGCGGCTACTTGCTGCCCCTGGGAGATGAGGGGTTCATCAACATCGCCCTGGGCAAAACCACACCGCGAGCCATTTTTACCAAGCGCGAGCTGCAAATACTCGAGGACATACTGCCCACGGTGGAAATACTCTGCCAGCGCCACTGGGCGGAGTCGGCTGGCGCAGCCACTGCTACCAACCTGCGGGCGCAACTCAACTCCGCGCTGGATGCCTTTGGCAACAGCCTGCTGACGGAACGCGAGGCGCAGGTGATCAACCTGGTGTTACACGGCCACAGCACCAAAACCCTGGCAGACAAGCTGTCCATCTCCATGGAGACGGTGAAACTGCACCGCAAACACGCCTACGCCAAGCTGGAAGTCAGTTCCCAGGCGGAACTGTTCTACCTGTTCCTGGACTCGGTAATGAGTGCCAGTAATTATGATGGCGGTGATCCCCTCGTGGCTTATATGCAACCACCACAATCCTGAACAGAGATGCGATCATGAAAGGCAATATCAGCCCGGCTGTGGCCGGGGAATTAAAGGATTTGCTCAAAGCCGGATATGACGCATTGCGCAGAGGCGATCTCGCGGGGGCCGGCCACTGTTGCCAGCAAGCACTGAATATCAAAGCCGACCTGGTACCAGCCCACTTCCTGGTTGGCCTCGTGGCTCTGGAGGGTAAAGATCGCAAGACCGCTTTCAGCGCTTTCAAAACTGTGGTGAAACTTGACCCGGACCACGGCGCGGCCTGGGCTCACCTGGCAAAGCTATATATGAGTGAGGGCCAGGTAAACCTGGCGGATTCGGCATTGCGCGAAACCCTGCGCACCAAACCTGACGTACCGGTAGTGCTGGACTTGATCGGCACCACCCTGTCATTGATGGGTGAATACGAGGCAGCCCTGGCATTTTACCAACAGGCCACCAACCAGAGGCCAGACCACCCACCATTCCTGCAGAACCTGGCCAACAACCTGGTATACCTGGGCGACACAGATGCGGCAGAAGCTGTTTTCAAACGCATTATCGAACTACAACCGGACAGCCCTCAATCCCACTGGGGCCTGTCCAGTTCCCGCAAGGCCAAAGACACCAGCCACATTGAACAGATGCAGACGCTGGAGGCACGGCACCACAGTGACGCACGTAGTAAAGCCTTCTACCAGTACGCGATTGGCAAGGAGTACGAAGACCTGCAGCAGTGGGAGGCGGCCTTCGAGGCCTTCAGCCAGGGGGCGGCTGCTCGACGCGCTACCGTTGAATTCGATGAAGCCGCCGAAGTCGCCATGTTCGACTACCTGGAAGAACACTATACGGCGCAGTGGCTGGACGGCTTACCCGAGGGCAACATGGACCCCTCTCCTATCTTCGTTCTGGGCCAGCCGCGCACCGGCACCACCCTGGTGGAACGCATTATCAGCAGCCACTCCCAGGTACATTCGTCGGGAGAGTTACAACAACTCGGACTTGCGGTAAGGCGACTGGGCAATTACCGCAATCCAAAACGTTTTTCAGAGGAGCTTTTTGTTCTCGCGCAGCGGTTGGAGCCAGCCAAGGTAGGCAATCTTTACATGCAGACCACGCGCAAACTGCGCGGCGACACACCCCGTTTCGTGGACAAGCTGCCACAGAATTACTTCTTTATCCCCCTGATTCTCAAGGCGCTACCCAACGCCAAAATCGTACACCTGGTGCGCGACCCCATGGATGCCTGTTTTTCCAGCTTCAAGCAGTTATTCGCGGACGCGTATCTGCACTCTTACGACCAGGAGGAGATGGCGCGGCACCACGCCCGCTACCTGCGACTGATGCAGGTATGGCGCGAGCGCTTCCCTGGGCGATTTTTCGATATCAGTTATGAAGACACGGCCCGTGACCTGGAACCCAATGCCCGCGCTCTGATCGACTACCTGGAACTGCCCTGGGAAAATGCCTGCCTGGACTTTCACCAGCAGGACGGCGCGGTTTCTACCGCCAGCGCGGTACAGGTGCGCGAACCCGCCCATACCCGCTCCATAGGCCGCTGGCGGCGCTATGAAAAACAGTTACAACCCATGGCTGATGCCCTGGACAAGGCCGGCATCAGCGTAAATTAGTCACAAACGCCGGGGCATACCTTCACTACACCTTAGGGGTATATTAATAGCCGATTACATTGGCTATTTTAAGCCGTCATGCCTAAATCGCTGCGGAGTCAGTGAGCGGCACTAACCAATACAGATAAAACCTCTGGGGATCCCATGACCAATACCGCGAAACAGTGTACCACCACTACACGTAACGGAACTCGTAAAAAAACCCTGGCCGGCGCAGTCTCCGCTGCCGTAATGGCCTCGACACTGACAGCCCCGGCCTGGGCCCAGACCCTGGAAGAGGTTATTGTTACCGCCACCAAACGCAGCGAATCGGTTCAGGATGTACCGCTGGCGATCACGGCGCTATCGGGCGAATTCATGAACAAAGTGAATCTCACCGATGTAAAAGACCTGGTCAGCTTTACTCCCGGTGTCAGCGGTAACAGCAAGGACAGCTTCCTCGATACCATCAGTGTTCGCGGTATACGCACCCAGGATTTTGGCATAGGACTTGACCCATCCTCTGCTTTTTTCAAGAACGACCTTTACGAGGGCCGCAATGGATCGGCGGTTTCTACCCTCTATGATATGGATCGCGCCGAAGTGCTACGAGGGCCCCAGGGCTTTCTATTTGGTCGTAACGCTATTGCCGGGGCGTTCAGCGTGCATACCCGCCGGGCGGAGATCGGCAGCAACGACGGCTTTATAGAAGCCACTGCTGGCGAACGGGACATCTACGGCGTTCAGGGCGCTATCAATATCCCGGTCAGTGACACCTTCGCCATGCGCCTCGCGGGCTACCAGTCACATGAAGATGGCTACGTAGACAATTTTAATGGTGGCGACGATCTCATCGAACACAACAACTGGGGTTTGCGCCTGTCTGCAACGTTTGAGACCGAAAAGCTGGGCATGTACTTTACAGCAGAGTACGAGAACCGTAACCAGTCCGGATCGGTCTACCGACCGGCCCAAGAGGGTGCTGCGTGGGAAGCGTTAGAGGCAGCGTTGGGCCCAATCGAGGTTGGCGGCTCCAATAATTCCACCGATGCCGATGTCGACCTCACCGGTGGTGACGATGACAACAGCGAGCCGGTTTCCTTCGGTTTGCGCGTGGATTATGACCTGGGCTTCGCCACGGTGACATCCAACACCGGCTACAAGGACCACGACTACTATTACAACGAGGACTACGATGGCACCAGCCTGGACCTGGAAACCTACAGGCAGGATCAGAGCGGTGACTACTTCCAACAGGAACTGCGCCTGACTTCCCAAACTGATGGCCCGCTGTCCTGGTATGTGGGTGCCTCCTATTACCATGAAGACCTGAAAACAGACTTTACCTTTGGTATCGAAGAAGAACTGATTTGTCAGTATTACGGCTATGCCTATTACGGACTCGATCCTTCCAGCTGTACCGACCTGTTTGATTACTACGGCTACGAGTGGTATCCAAGCGCCAATGGTAGGCTGGAGGAGCCCGGTCGATTTGAGGGCGACTACGAGGGCTGGGGTGCATACGTAAATCTCGCGTACGAAGCCACTGAAACTATTACCTTTGAAGCTGGTGTGCGCTATACCGACGACGAAAAGACCTATAGCAGTTATGTGCCCAACCCCGAGAGTGAGCTGGGCCCCTACTGGGCTTTTCAGTTCTCCACAGCAGAGGAACTGAAGGACACCAAATCCTGGGACGATTTTACCCCTAGATTCATTGCCAGGTGGACGCCCACAGATACCGCCATGGTATTTGCCAGTTATACCGCCGGTTTTAAATCGGGTGGTTTCAGCACGTTTACCCTGGCGGATAATCCTGCAGGCGAGTCAGCCGTCGGCAATATCGATATCGTGCGCAGCGATGGCTTTCTGCCAGACCCGGTAGACGAAGAAACCGTGGACTCCTATGAAATCGGCTACAAGGACACGCTGTTTGACGGTAACGCAAACTTCGACCTTACCGCTTTCTACTACGAATACGATGGCTTCCAGGCGACAGTGACCACCGATAGCGGCGCAGCCGCGATCGACAACGTGGGCAAGATCGAGTCCTGGGGCGTGGAGGGTTCTATCACCTCGGCCCTGGGGAACTACCTGACCGCGTATGTCGCAGTGGGATATCTGGATAGCGAGGCCACTGGTCTTCAGGGCTTGTGCGGTCTGGAGGATCCCAATGGCTGCGAGGGCAGTCGGGTTTTCTCCTCTCCCGAGTGGATGGGTTCCTTCGTATTGAATGCCAATTACCCCGTCAGCGGCGGCGCGATTACCGGTAACTTTGCGCTGGTGTCAGAGTCAGAACGCGGTGGTGGCTGGGAGGGATATAGCTACACCGAGATCGGCTCCTACGAGGAATTATCACTGCGGGTCGCTTACGAGTCGGATAACAACTGGTTCGTGGAAGGCTACGTGGAAAACCTGACGGATGAAAATACCTGGGATGGCCAGAACAACGTGGGCGGCAAAACACCGGACGCATTTTTCGGCCCCTTGCGCCCCCGCACATATGGCATGCGCGTGGGTTACAGCTGGGAATAACAACTCCCTCTGATTAACAAAAAAGGGCGCCATTATGGCGCCCTTTTTTTCTCCCAATTTTTGCGCTAGCCGCGCGAGGCCCGCATGTAAAGAAACTGCAGCGCCAGGGAAGCGCCCGCCAGCGCCGTAATGTCGGCGTGGTCGTAGGCCGGAGACACTTCCACCACGTCGAAGCCCACGATATTCAGGTCGGCAATGCCCTGCAGGATGCGCATGGCCCTGGAGGTACTGAGACCGCCCACCACAGGTGTGCCGGTACCCGGCGCAAAGGCCGGGTCCAGGCAGTCGATATCGAAAGTGAGATAGGCCGGGCGATCGCCCACCCGGGAGCGTATCGCGGCGACGGTAGCGTCAACAGGCTGCTCATTGGCGCGATGGGCGTCGATAACCTCGAATTCATGACGGGCACGATCGTAATCCGTGCGAATGCCGATCTGCACCGAGTGTGCCGTATCAATCAGGCCCTCTCGCGGTGCGCGATAAAACATACAGCCATGATTGTATTTCCCCGCGTCCTCATAACTGTCGGTATGGGCGTCAAAGTGGATCAGGGCCAGTTTGCCGTGGGTGCGCGCATGACCACGCAGTAGCGGTAGCGCCACAAAGTGGTCGCCGCCAAAGCTGACCAGAGTTTTCCCGGCAGCGGTGATACTGGCGGCGGCTTCCTCGGTTTTCTGCAACATATCCTCGCTATCGCCGAAGAGAAAATCCACATCTCCGTAATCGATAGCCCTTAGCCGCTGGCCCAGCGCAAAATCCCAGGGCCAGCGTTTTTCCTCCCAACGCATGTTGGCACTGGCCTGGCGTATCGCTTGCGGACCGCCGCGGGTACCGGCGCGGCCGCTGGTCCCGAGGTCATAGGGAACCCCCATGATAACGGCATTGACGCTGTCATCATCCAGGTTGCGATTTAGGGGCAGACCCATAAAGCTGAATATATTGGAGTATAAAGAAAGGCTATCCACCGGTACGGTTTTGTCAGTCATAGTCTACTCTTGTGCTTATTTCAGAGGCAGGCATCATATTCCAGCGGGGTCACCTGGCGATCAAACTCATCCATTTCCTGCTGCTTGAGCAAGGTATAAACGCGCTGAAACTCGCTGCCCAGATAATCGCCGATAAACTTCGAGCCTTCAAATCTGGCCAGCGCATCGGGCCAGTATCGCGGCAGACTGGCGGGTAACTGGTCGTAGGCATTGCCCTCAAGTGGGGCGGGCGCCTCCAGTTTGTTTTCTATGCCGTAAAGCATACCCGAGAGAATGGCGGCGATCACCAGGTGCGGTTGCGCATCTGCCCCCGCCACCCGGTGCTCGATGCGGGTGGCTATCGGCGCGTCTGCGGGTACTCTAACGGCAACCGTACGGTTTTCATAACCCCAACTGGGTGCCAGCGGTGCGTGGGTACCGCGCTGGAAGCGCCGGTAGGAGTTCAGGTTGGGGGCGAACAGCAACATACTGTCTTCCATGGTTGCCAGGCAACCGGCGATGGCATGCCGCAGCAGGTCGGTACCGCGAGCGGTGCCGTCATCAAAGGCATTGGCGCCATCGGCATCGAGCAGACTGCAGTGCACATGCATGCCATTACCTGCCAGCTCACCAAAGGGCTTGGCCATGAAAGTGGCGCGCAGGCCATGTGCTTTTGCCACACCCTTGATGGCGCGCTGCAACATCACCGCCTGGTCGGCGGCTACCAGCGCATCAGCGTTATGGTAAAGATTAATTTCGTACTGTGAGGGTGCGGATTCCTTGACCAGTGTATCGATGGGCAGCTGCTGCGCGGTACAGGCGTCGCGAATGCCATGCATCAGCTCTGACATATCATCCATCATGTCGATACCGTAGGTCTGTCCGCTGGCCAGAGCACCGCCGACACAGTCCGTCTGGGTATGCAGTGGCCTGCCCTGCGCATCGCGCTGGTCGTTAAGCAGGTAAAACTCCATCTCAGTGGCAAGCACCGGGGTAAGACCCAATTTAGCAAAGCGGGCCATCAAACCCTGCAACATAAAGCGTGCGTCCAGCCCACTGGGCGCGCCATCCAGTTCACGCAGTGACATCATTACCTGCCCGGTTGGGCGACTAACCCACGGCACCGGCGCCAGGGTGCGCCCGTCTGCCTCACACAAACCATCGCCATCACCGCTGTCGAAAACCAGGGCTTCGATGTCTCTGCCCCAGACATCAAATGCGAGTGAAGTGACAGGCAACTTGAGGCCGCCAGCCATGACCTTGTGGATCTTGTCCCGGGTCACCCATTTGCCGCGCAGGCCGCCGGCGATATCCGGCAGCATGACCTGGAACACCTCTATATCCGGGTGCTGCTCGAGGAACGCATTGAGGCTGTCATTATTATCGGCCATCGCTTTATTTTCCTTTGCCATTCGACGATCAAAACACCACTTTAGGGGTAATTCAAACCCCCGGCCCGTGTGCCACACTATTGGACTACGCTGTGCTGCAAACAGCTATAACACATATGGGTAGGCCGCAAGCTGGCCCGGTTGGTTTCCCTTACGCAAGAGAAGGCACATATTATGACAGTCGACACATCCAAGCTGCGCCAGATGGACCAGTCTCACCACCTGCACCCGTTTACGGATTTCCAGGACTACAGCGAGCACGGCGGTCGCATTATGTCGAAGGCTGAACATATCTACATCTACGACAGCGAAGGACACCGCATGCTGGACGGCATGTCAGGCCTGTGGTGCTGCAACCTGGGTTACAGCCAGACTTCCATCATCGATGCGATACACGCACAGTTACAGGAACTGCCTTACTACAACAACTTTTTCCAGTGCTCCAACCAACCGGCGGTGGAACTGGCCCGGGCCCTGGTCGAGGTCACGCCGCCACAATTCAATCACGTGTTCTTTACCAATTCCGGCTCCGAGGCCAACGACACCAACCTGCGTCTGGCCCACCGTTACTATCAGCTACAGGGCAAGCCGGAAAAGAAACTGATTATCAGCCGCAAGAACGCCTACCACGGCTCCACTATTGCCGCAGCCTCCCTGGGGGGCATGGGCGCGATGCACGACCAGACCAACGGGCTGGATTATGTGCACCATATCAACCAACCGCACTGGTTCGAGGTGGGACGCGAAAATGAGAGCCGGGATGAATTCGGTATTCGGGTGGCGCGGGAACTGGAGGCGAAAATTGATGAGCTTGGGGAGGCAAATGTCGCCGCCTTCATCGCAGAGCCAGTGCAAGGGGCGGGCGGGGTCATTATTCCCCCCGATACCTATTGGCCGGAAATAAAGCGCATCTGCGACGAGCGAGACATCCTGTTGATTCTGGACGAGGTGATCTGTGGCTTTGGTCGCACGGGCAACTGGTTCGGCTGCGAGACCTATGGTCTGGAGCCTGACCTGATGACCTTCGCCAAGGCAATCACCAACGGCTACATACCCCTGGGGGGTGTGATGGTCAGCGACAAGATCACCGATGTGCTGCTCAGCGGTGGCGGTGAATTTGCCCACGGCCTGACTTACTCGGGTCACCCGGTGGCCTGCGCTGCGGGACTGGCCACATTGCAGGTGCTTCACGACAGCAACCTGATCCAGACTTCGGGTACGGAGATCGCCCCACACTTCCAGGCACGCCTGCGTGAGCTGGAAGACCACCGCATTGTGGGTGAGGTGCGTGGCCGCGGTATGTTCGCCGCTATTGAGCTGGTCCGTGACAAGAGTTCTCGTGAGCGCCTGGCGCCGGAGTCAGACGGCGCGGTGTTCTGCCGTAATTCGGCCAACGCCGCGGGCTTGATGGTGCGGCAGACGGGCAACGCGATGATCATGGCACCGCCGCTGGTGTGCAGCATTGAAGAGATTGATAGCCTGGTGGACATGCTGGGTGAAGCACTGGATACCACAGCGGACCATTACGGCATCTAGGAACTATTATAAAGCCCGGCCACTTAGCCGGGCTTTTTTTATCGCTGGCTTTTGTAATTCCAGCCGCCAGGGCGATACTCAGCCCTGCTGGACACGCCGTAAACCCATCCATGGGGGCTTGGCTTCGGCATCCATGCCTCAGACAGTCCAGCAGACCTGAATATCGCCCTTGCTCCAATGTAGGTCTACAGGCAGACTCAGGGGGCGAACTGTGCATCGCCTCAAGTAGGGATAACGAAAATGAACGAACAGGTCCAGCATACAAAAACCCTGCGACAGCGCGACATGGTGTTGTTTACCGTTTCGGCCATTCTGCTGCTGGATACCTTGACGGCGGCGGCCTCGGTGGGGGCACCGAGCATTTTCTGGTGGCTGCTCCTTGGGATGATCTTTTTCGTGCCCTTTGCACTGATCTGTGCGGAGATGGGTTGCGCCTACCCTGAACAGGGAGGCATTTACGCCTGGATTCGCGATGGCTTTGGCGGACGCTGGGCATCGCGGGCCACCTGGTGTTACTGGGTGAATACGGCAGTGTGGATTCCGGCGATCTTTATTTTGTTTGCCGGGGTGTTCAAGCAGATGTTCTACCCGGAGCTCAGCCTGGCCGGGCAGATTGGTATTGGCATCGCCTTGACCTGGCTGGCGGTGGTGGTGAACGTGATTACCCTGGACGTGGGTAAGTGGATTCCCAACCTGGGTGCGATTCTTAAAATCATTATTTTCCTGGCCATTATCATTGGTGCCTACGCCTATGTGCAGGACCACGGAATGGCCAACCCGCTCACTTTCGAGACGCTGAAACCGGACTGGGGTAACAGCATGCAGTACATACCGGCAATTATTTACGGCATGCTGGGTTTCGAGCTGGTCAGCGCGGGCAGCGAGGAAATGCGCGATCCCGCACGGGACGTGCCGCGCTCTATTTTCATATCCGGTGCGATTATCATCGTGCTGTACCTGCTGGGGACCATGGCGGTACTGGCGGCAATCCCCGCGGGGGATATCAACCTGGTAGAGGGACTGATAGATACCCTGGCGCTGTTCTTTGGCGGCACTCCAGCGGGCAACCTGTTCGTACTGGTGCTGGGCATAGGCGCCCTGTACACCTTTTTCTCCAACGGGGTTACCTGGGCACTGGGCTGCAACCGGGCCGCGGCGGAAGCCGCCCTGGAGGGCGAGCTGCCAAAAGTTTTCGGCATTGAGAGTAAAAAGCTGGGCACCCCGGTGGGCGCCGCGGTGCTGATGGGTATCGTCAGCACCATCGTGCTGATGCTGTACGGCTTTATGTCGGGCTCCAACGAGGACCTGTTCTGGTCACTGTTTGCTTTCAGCGCGGTCATCTTCCTGCTGCCCTATGAAGCAATGCTGCTGGCTTTTGTGAAGATGCGCATCGTGGATGCGGACCACCCCCGGCCCTACCGCGTGCCCGGTGGCCTGGGCGCAGCCCGTGCCGCCGCCTGGACCTGCATCGCCATACTGGCGCTGTCCATTGTGCTGTTTGTGTATACCCCGGGCGAGGGCCTGCAATGGCCGGTACTGGCCGGGGTGATTATCACGCTGATCATCGGTGAGTTTGTTATCCGCTTCTCGGAGAATCACCGCACTCGCTGAGCCTGTCATAAATCCAGGCACGTCCACCTGCACAGCGCCCCGCGAGTGGGCTACACTTGAACCTGAATCATGGGCCCGGTACGACTAAAGTCGGCGTGGGCTTTTACCCTGAAAACGCTTATCTTATCCAATTTTAATCCTGCCGCCGTCTGCACCGCGATCCGGAGCTGACTGCGACCGCACCGGCTTGGAGACTGTATGGACAGTAAAATCAAAGTGGCAAAACCACTGGTGATTCTGCACGGCGACGAGATGGCGCAAATCGCCTTTGAGCGTATTCTGGAACAGTTTGTCAAAAAGCGGCTGGATATCGAACTGGTGGAGGTCGACCTCACCGCTGAGAATCGCCTGGTCACCAATGGCGAGGCGGTGGTCGAAGCTATTGCCAGCCTGAAAAAATACGGGGTTGGCGTCAAAAACGCCGGCATGACCGTCAACCGCCAGCAGCTGGACGAAATGCTGGCCAGGCACCCGGACATTGACGAAGAAAAACTCGACAAGCTCGCCACCAAATCTCCCAATGGCGCCATCCGTAAGGGTATTGGCGGCAACATCACCCGTGAAGATATCGAGTTCCGCAACCTGCAGGTCAACCAACCGGAGTGGCGAGGCCGCGATATCGAAGTATTCACCATGGATACCGGTGGCATCAAGCACAGCAATAATGAACTGTCCAAAGCCACCGGCGTAGCCAAGGTCATGTTCGTGGGCAGCAGCGGCGATCCGGTGGAGTTGCACCGCCGCACACTGCGCAAGGGAGACCCCTGGTTGCTGGCCACCAACGACCTGGATGAAGTCAGGGCCTGGGCTCACCAGTTCTTCCAGCGGGCACTGGAGGAAAAGCGCGATGTCTACCTGGGGCTGAAGGACACCGTGATTCCCGGTTACGACGGCGTGATGCGCGAGGCTATAGAGGCAATCTACGAGAGTGATTACCGCGACCAGCTGGCAGCGGCAGGTCTCAACTACCACTATGAGTTGATCGACGCCCAGGCCGCGAGAATCGTCGCCAACCCCCCGCAACGCGCTTTATGGGGCGTGCCGGACAACACCACCGGACGCAAGCTGTTCAAACTGGTCAACGAACTGAAGAAACACGGCATTCCCACACGCAAATTCCATGTCTCTCTGTCGCGCATGAGCGCAGGTGGCGGCGACCAGTACGGCAGCTTCAATCTTCCGGCGAAAGAGGACGGCATCATCAAGGTCATCATCGACGGGGAGGAAAAGCATGCACGGGACGTGCACAAGGGCGATCCCATCCTGTTCATGTCCAATGATCGCCAGGCGATTAAAGACTGGGTACTGCAGGTGTTTCGCGACGCCGCGAACAAGAACAAGGAAGTATATTTCGGACTGAAGCGCGAATACATGGAATACGATGAGGTCTTCAGTCATGTACTGTTGGAGGTGCGCTATGAACTGGCCCAGACAGGTACCCGGCCACCTTCTTTCATGATCATGCGCCCCTCAAGCCAACTGAAGAAAATGATCACCGACCCGCCCAGGAACGCCCTGTATCCGGCGCAGAACCTGGACGGCGATATTTTCTCGGACATCTCTGCGGCACTGGGCGGCAGCCTGGCTACCGCCAGTTCCATCATCGAAAGCAAAGACGGCACCATGTTGTACGAGGCGCCCCACGGCACCGCCCACGACCTGTACCTGAAGTACCTGGAAACCGACGGCAAGCAGGCGCACTTTAACTCTTCAGCACTGATCTACGCACTGGCAAACGCCCTGGAGACCCTGGCCAGCCGCGAAGACAACCAGGCACTGAGCACCTATTCCGGCAAGTTAAAGGAAGCCCTGATAGAAACTGTCGACCAGGGCATCATCACCGGCGATCTCAAGGGCAAGACGACCGACCCCGAGGCGGAAACCGTCGTCGACATGTGCGGTTTCCTGGATGCGGTGGAAGCCAATATCGCGGACTAGATAGCCGCAGGCCTCAACCCAGCACGTCATCGGCAACAAAGTAGCGCGGGTCCTCGATCACGTTTACCTCTACCAGGCTGCCGGCCTTGCGCAGCACCCTGCGGCAGTCCGCGCTCAGGTGCACCAGGTGCAGGGTTTTACCGGCATTGAGATAACGCTCCGCCAGGGTATCGATCGCTTCCAGGCCCGAGTGATCCGCCACCCTGGAGCGGGCAAAATCTATCACCACATCGTCGTTGTCCTTGGCCGGATCGAAATGCTCCAGGAAAGAGGTCACCGAGCCGAAAAACAGTGGGCCCGTTACCGCATAGACAGTAGAGCCCTTGTGGTCTTCCTGGGCTTCAATGCGGATATATTTCGCGTGTTCCCAGGCGAAGACCAGGGCCGAAACGATGACGCCTACTACCACGGCCACCGCCAGGTCAGTGGCCACAGTCACTCCGGATACCAGCACCAGTACCATCGCATCGGTGCGCGGCACCTTGCGAAGCACCCGGAAGCTACTCCACTCGAAGGTCCCGATTACTACTATGAACATCACACCGATCAGCGCCGCCAGTGGAATCTGTTCTATGAGGGACGAGGCCACCAGAATAAACAGCAGCAGGAACAGGGCCGCGGAAATACCCGAGAGACGGCCGCGGCCGCCGGAATTCACGTTGATCATGCTCTGCCCGATCATGGCACAGCCGCCCATACCACCGAAGAAGCCGGTCACGGTATTGGCAACTCCCTGGCCGACACACTCCCTGTTGCCCCGGCCACGGCTTTCGGTAATTTCATCCACCAGGCGCAGGGTCAGCAAGGATTCGATCAGGCCGATAGCGGCGAGAATCACCGAATAAGGAAGAATGATGAAGAACGTATCCCAGCTAAAAGGCACCGAGGGAATATGAAAGCTGGGCAGGCCGCCTTTGATAGAGGCAATATCGCCCACCACGCGGGTATCCAGGTCCAGCCCGAGTACCAGCAGGCTTACCACCACGATCGCTACCAGGGATGAAGGCAGCGCGGTGGTAATGCGCGGTAAAAAATGGATGATGGCCATGGTAAGGCACACCAGGCCCAGCAGCATATTCAGCTGCGAGCCCTCCAGCCAGGACACGTCGAGTATGCTGCCCTCCATGAAGGTGCCGTGCAACCAACCCGGTTCGCCGGCGACGCCGAACTGGCCCAACTGGGCCAGGAAAATCACGATGGCCAGGCCGTTGACGAAGCCCAGCATCACCGGGTGCGGCACCATGCGGATAAACTTACCCAGCTTCATGACGCCCGCGCCAATCTGCAGAATCCCCATCAACACCACGGTGGCAAACAGGTATTCCACCCCATGGTCCGCCACCAGGGCCACCATCACTACCGCCAACGCTCCCGTGGCACCGGAAATCATGCCGGGGCGGCCACCGATGCAAGCGGTTATCAGCCCCACCATAAATGCCGCGTAGAGGCCAACCAGGGGCTCTACCCCGGCAACAAAGGCAAAGGCCACCGCTTCGGGCACCAGCGCCAGGGCCACGGTGAGGCCCGACAGGACATCGTTTTTAACGGTCGCGACTTTACTGGCTTGGATCTCAAACATGACGGTCTCTCAATAACACACGTCCACCCCCAAAGAGGGCGGAATAGATGGCTCAAATAGCTGCACCAATCGGCGGGGGAGTTGTTGTTATGCGACGAGAGGAAAGGACGCGCATTTTAGTGGATAGCCCCAACCAGTACAATCGACGCCGGGCCAACTGTGAAGAAGTCACAGATCGGGCAAAACAGCCAATATTGGCTACTATTGGGTCAGTCTGGTAATAACATAAAGGTAGCAACATGAGCGAACGACAGGTATTAAACAAAAAGAACCTTGGTATTACCGATGGCCTGCCATTGGAAGCCAGCGAGGGCAGCTTGGACGAAATGCGCGCGGACATTCAGCGCCTGATGGACATGGAAGCCATACGCCAGCTCAAATATGCCTACTTCCGCTGCGTGGACACCGCCAACCTGGAGGAACTGGGCACCCTGTTTCACGAGGACGTGACAGTGCATTTCGTCGGCGGCAATTACGAGTGGAACATCCAGGGCCGCCAGCAGTACGTGGACAATATCGCCATGGCCTTCAGTCGCGAAGCAATAGGCCAGCACAACGCCCACCATCCCGAGATCCAGATGCTGAGCGACACGGAGGCCACCGGTATCTGGTACCTGGCTGATCACATGTGGATTCTCAATCACAATGCCAAAACCCAAGGCACCGCACTTTACTGGGACCGCTATCTCAAGGTGGACGGCAAATGGCTGATCAAGGATACCAACTACGAGCGCATTTACGAGTTCAATCAAGTACTGGAAGAGCGCCCCCAGCCCAGCTCTCACTACCTGGGAGCGCACGGCACCGAACCGCAGTTCTGATCCTTTGGTGGTGCGCAATGCGCACCACCAATACCGAAACGAAACGCCGAAACGAAACGCCGAAACGAAACGCCAAATCCAAACGCCGAATCCAAACGCCGGCGGCGGGCGTATAAAGGGGACTATGAATGATTACATACCCCCAGCGGACACCGCGTCCAAGGCACCCATGACCGTCAGCAAGCTTATGAACGGGGGCCTTACCGACACTGTCTGGTTCAACGCACTGTGGTTCCAGAGCATCTGGTTCTGCACGGTCCTGGGTCGCGATACCCTGTTGCCAGTGGCAATTTTCCTGATCCTGCTGCACCTGGCCCTGGCAAGGGATACCCGGGTAGAACTGTTCCACTTGTCCCAGCTAGCGGCGATCGGCATCGCTGTTGACGCCACCCTCAGCGCCACCGGGGTTTTTGCCTTCTCCGGGGGCGTACTGGTTCCCCTGTGGTTGTGCTGTCTGTGGATGGCTTTTGCCACGACCTTGACCCGCAGTCTGGCCTATCTGGGCTCGCGCCCTCTGCTTTGCGCACTCGCCGGGGCCGTGGTCTTTCCCCTTAATTACTGGGCAGGCCAGCGCCTGGGCGGGGTGGAGTTCCCGCAATCACTGCCCCTGACCATGGGCATCATGGCGCTTTTCTGGGCAGTCATGCTACCGCTTATGTATCGCCTGGCGGCGAAACTGACACGTGAAGGCAACCGGGAGGACACCGCGTGAAAACCTTGCTTACCGCCATCTTACTAACACTTGGCGCCACTGCCCTCGCTCAGACCGCTGAATTGCAAAAGGTGGGGGAAGCACGACTGAAAGTGCTGTTCTGGCCCATCTATGATTCCCGCTTGTTCAGTGCTGACGGCACCTACCAACCGGGCAAACCGCCGCTGCGCCTGGAAATCCAGTACCTGAGGGATATCGAGTCCAAGGACCTGGTGGAACGCACCGCAGCGGAGTGGCAAGCCCAACAGCTCTTCCACCCCAACCAGCAGGAATGGCTGGAGACCCTGAGCCGGATCTGGCCCGATGTGGCAGAGAACGATGTCATCAGCCTGGAGTTGCGCGAAAACCTGCACAGCCACTTCTATGTCAACAACACCTGGGTAGGCAGTATCGAGGACCCAGCATTTGGCCAGCAGTTCCTGGATATATGGCTGTCCCCGCAAACCACACGACCGGAAATACGCCAGCAACTGCTGGGGCGGAGCTAGCAGGCGCAGCACCCACTACAGCATTATTATCGATGCCCCTCCCAGGGTGAGGAATACATTGGCAAAGGTATAAGTGCCCGCGTAACCCAGTGCGGGTACCGCGCTGTCACTCATCTCATTAAGGGTTTTCAGGGCCGGGGTGCTGGTCATGGCGCCGGTCAGGGCACCCAGCAGCAAAATTGGATTCATCTTCAGAATCAGGGCGCCGTACAGGTAACCCACCGTCAACGGCACCAACATGATGCAGGCGCCGCCCAACAAGACCGCTGCGCCGCTTTCCATCAATGCCGCGACGATATCTCCTCCCGCCGACAGCCCCACGCTGACCATGAATATATTGAGGCCCAGGTCCTTCAGCACGTTGATGGCGCCCTGGGGAATGTAGCCGAACATGGGGTTACGGGCGCGAAAAAAGCCCATCAGGATCCCCGCCAGCAACAGCCCTCCGGCATTACCCAGGGTAATTCTCAGTTCGCCCAGCAGCAGGCTGAACTGCCCCAGGATCAGGCCACCAAAAAAGAAAAAAGAGAAGGTCATCAAGTCGGAGACATCGCTCTCCTGTTCAATGGCACCTATTTTTCTGGCAAATTTCTGCAGGCGATTGCGCTCACCGCTCACCTCCAGCACATCGCCACGATCCAGCCGCATGTCACGGTCTACAGGAAGTTCCACCTGGGCGCGGGTCACTCCGTCCACCAGGCAGCCATAGCGTGTCTCCAGTTCCAGGTCGCTGAGGGTGGCGCCAATCATATCCGGGTTAGTCACTACCACCTGGGCGCTGTCCATACGAAATTCCAACAGGTCCGGGTCATAGACTTCTGCAGAGCGATCGACATTGCTGCGGGCATGACTGCTGGGATAACCCACCAGGGCCACCTTGTCACCCTCATGCACCACCAGCTCAAACTCCGGTTCCAGTA
>Ga0316187_10001415_pt1 | contig 20634 bp, 14 predicted proteins | sample CroRivburrow1_MG_FD_204927 | JGI IMG/M metagenome (GOLD analysis project Ga0316187, IMG submission 204927) | Coastal sediment microbial communities from Maine, United States - Cross River worm burrow 1 | ecosystem: Environmental > Aquatic > Marine > Coastal > Sediment | place: USA: Maine...
GCGCTCACTAAAGTTTCTTGTTATCTGCTTAATTATTAAGTAGATAACATAGTGAATCTATTTTAAAAAACCAAACATAAAAATCAATACAAACTATTTACTTTAATGAAGTTATGATGTGGGTTTGTATTTAATCAACAGAGTCATATATGGATTTCTAATATCTTCGAAACGATTTTTGTATCCGAGGATATTGTATAGACATTTTTAAACACATCCACAAATCCCTTCACCGTCCATTGGCCGTCATCGGTACTTATGTGTACATTCAACCCTTCTACAAATTTAATCAGTTGTTGTTCAAATTGTTGTTTATTACTCATCTTCTTCCTTTATTTGCACACAGAGCCATTTCAACCCGCGCGAAATTTGACAACCACAAATCGTTCTGCACGCACAAAATTTTGAAAAGTCATAAAACGTTGAAATCATGCATCTTCTATCGCGTCAGGCTGCCAATAACCAGTCGCCTGAAACATCTGACGCGATGAGATGTTCAGGCAAGGTAGGCCGTTTAAGGCTCAATATTTATTTTGCCGGTAAATGTGAACCGAATTGGCATTGCATCAACAATTTGCTGATCGTTTCGAATGTAGTTTAAATTGTAGATATTGGTGATTTCTCTTGAGAATTTCTGAAAAATGCGTTGCAGTCCGGTTACAGTCGGCGCCGACTGCGACTCGCCTCTGACCGCTAAATCTGCGAGGAGCTGCTCATCAAGGTTGCCCTGCAAACCAATTGTATAGCTCTTGATATCAGAGTTCGTTAACAGTCGAGCCACTTCAGCGGATGAACTTGACGATAAATTGTCTGTGCCGTCAGTGAAAGTTACCAGCGCGGTTCCGTCAAGATTCAAATCTTTCAGAAAGCCGATTCCCGTGACCATTGCATCATATAATTTCGTGCCATTTTCACCAAGAGCTCGGCCTTCAATAAATTGCAAAACTGCTTCGGTGTTGGAAGTAAGCGGAAAACTGCTTATTTGACGCGAAAACGCAACAACGCCAATTTGCGTGTTCGGGATATTATTATTGATTATTTGTACGAATTCTTTGGTGAATAATTTTAAGTCGCTAAAGTCAGCTCCGATAGAACTGCTTTCATCCAAAACGAGCACAACACCAATAGAGGTAAGGGCTTGCAGCTCATGCGAAAATTCTGAATCATTCACCCAAATGCGGCCTTCTCGTTTTTCTTCAACAAAAACGGAGGAAGTGGAGTCGATGACGTAACTGCCGGTCGTATCAAACAGGCTGACATTCTTCAAAACAATTGTCACTTCACCATTGCTCACCGTGGTTTTAATTGCGCCTATGGAAACGTTGTCCAGATCTGACGAATCTGCCTTGACAATAAATTGCGGGCTTATTCGATTGACATTTGTATAGTCGCCCCAAACAACAAAGTCGCGTGTTTTCTCCTGCAACTTTCCCGGCCCGGACAAATTATCGCTGGCGTCACAGGAAAGCTGAAGCAAAACAAACATCAATGTCATCATTACTTTTTTACTTTGAAACATCTCTTCTCCATTCAATGTTTTTCATTTTTAATTCCATTTAAATTTGCTACAGAAAAATTTAGGCTGTGTGGGTATCTAAGATATTTTTTAAGGCGGGCATCAGTTCAGGATACTTAAACTCATAACCGCTATTCAAAAGTTTTCGGGGTCGCACGCGCGCGCTCGCCAACAAAAGCGCCTCGCCCATTTCTCCCAATGCGATTTTGACCGCTAATTTTGGCATGGGTAAAAGCGTTGGTTTAGACAATGTTTTGCCCAGCGCCTTTGTGAAAGTTGCATTGGTTGCAGGATTGGGAGAAACCACATTTACCGGACCTTCAATATCGCCATTGTTCAAAACATGTAGAAGAGCGCCAACAACATCGTCAAGCGCAACCCAACTCCAAAATTGTTTTCCATCGCCAACAATACCGCCTAATCCCATGCGAAATGGAGGAAGCATTTTTGCAAGCGCGCCGCCTTCAGCGCTTAAAACCACGCCAAAACGCATATTCACAACCCGAATTCCTTTCACGGATGCAGGCGTGGTCGCGGCTTCCCATTCGCGCACAACATCGGCAAGAAAACCTTTGCCAAACTTACTCTTTTCGTCAATTTCTTCCTCGCCGCGATCACCATAATAACCGATGGCTGACGCGCAAATCAGAACTTTTGGCGGCGATGCAGTTTTTGCAAGCGCCTGAGTTAGAAAACTTGTGCCCAGTTTCCGGCTGTCCCTGATTTTTTGCTTCTTGACAGATGTCCATCTTCCGGCAATATTCTCGCCGGCAAGGTGAATAACACAATCAATATTCTCAAGCGCGGCAGGGTCAATTTCTTTATTAGAGGGATCCCAAAATAAATTATTGTCGTCTCTCTTTCGGCTTACCCGAACGACTTCATGATTTTCCTTTTGCAAAGATTTCGTTAGTTTGCCGCCGATTAAACCGGAAGCCCCGGTCACCATTATTTTCATTGCGCCCTCATTTTTTCTGTTAAATTTTCGACTAAGTTACAATTTGGCCGCTTCGTTTGCAAGCCTTGAGTTTACAAACAAAGCGCCTGTGAAAAACAGGCATACTCAGTTCAACGTTTGCTTGTTTGGATAAATCGCCCTCACTTTTACGCATACTGGTTTAAAGGGGTGTGACATTTCAGCCAGACATCTGATAAGACATTGAAAACAACTATTCCCCGGCCAGTATTTTACTCAAGTTGCGCACGATATTTTTGTGCTCAGGGAGATTAATAGGAAAATATTTTTTGAATAGACAAAGTATTGTTTTCATGTCGCTTATTTGAATAATTTCAAAGACGTTTGAAATTTAAAAAATTTAAACAAAAAATCCTGAAGGAGCCTCACTATTAGCCACGGATTAACGCTGATGGACACGGATTTTCCTCTTTTTGCTTATAGTTCGTGTTTTCTGCCGGAGAATCAGTCCCTGAGGTTGAGTTTCTGAGGGTCAGGGAGAAAATTGTTTTGTCTTTTTCCATACACGGATAAAAAGTTTGAAACAAATGGATAGTTTTAATTCAATGGTAAAGCAGATCGAAATGGAATATGGCTTTACCATTATAGTATTTATAAAATTACGATGATATTTTTTGTGATTTGTGTAAGAAAAACAATACTTTCGCTAAGTGAGAAACTTGAGCTTTTCAGTAAAAAGCAGATGGCCGGGAACTGAAAATTTGGCGAAAAATCGTTTCAAGTGATGTAATGAGACGCGCTTTTCCTTATTGTATTCCAGCAGGCGGCATAACCGTTGTCGCATTCCGTTGGTTAAACGCTATTTTGCTCATATCGTTGTCGTTGAGGAAATAGGCCGTCGTATGTTTGACAACCTCCTGAACACGCAACCCGTTTTTATGGTTCGCAGAAAACCAACCTCTCTCCGTCAATTATAACATTCATATAACAGAAGCTCGCCATAATAGACCACAATCATCTTGATATTACAGGGCAAAAGGTTTACATTTGGAGCTTTGTGTAACTTTAACCCGACTATTAGGAACATTATGACAAGGATAGCCCTCGCGTTTCTTGCTTTTATAAGCCTGCCGCTCTATGCAATAGAAATCATGCCAGTCGACAAGATCAAACCTGGAATGCAAGGGGTTGGTTTAACTGTTTTTGCAGGCGACACCGTTGAAGAGTTCAAATTCGAAGTGCTTGATGTCATCCCTAATTTTCGCACAAAACGCGACGCTATCCTCGTGAAATTGTTCGGTGAAAAAATCGAGCACCTAAGTGTTGCGGGAGGCATGAGCGGCAGTCCAATGTATATTGACGGCAAACTGATAGGCGCATTGGCCTTTCAACCAATTTTGTTTCAAAAAGACCCTGTCGCGGGTGTGACGCCAATTGCGGAAATGCTGGAGATCTTTGACCTGGAGGCAGCGCGCGACGAGGAGATGGCTTATAATCGAGGCGATTGGACGGAACTTGTTGATATGGCAATCGGCGCCAGCAGTGTCGATATCGAAGCCCTTCGTCCACCAATTTTAGCAAACAGAACAGCGGTTGACAGCCGATTGGGAATGAAGGAAATCAGCGCGCCTTTAATGTTGTCCGGGTTTAACAACGCGGGGCTTGCTCTGGCAACAGGCGCTTTTGAAGCGGCCGGTTTTGAGGTCAATTCCGGCGGAAGCGCAACGTTTGAAAATATGCAAGGCGAGCCTAAGCCTTTGCAACCCGGCGACGGTTATGCTGTGGTTTTTGTCGATGGAGACCTTGGCTTGCAAGCAACCGGCACGGTTACCTATGTCGAAAATGGACGCGTCATGGGAATGGGTCACCCGATTTTCAATTCGGGAGCTGTCGGCCTGCCAATGGCGCGGGTAAAAATTATCACCACACTCGCCAGTCTGATGTCATCGACAAAAATGTCCACATTGACGCAAATAAACGGCTCGATTCACCAGGACAGATTGACCGGCGTCATGGGCATAGAGGGTGAATCCGCCCGCATGATACCTGTTTCGCTCAAAATCAAATCAAAGTTTTCTCAGCTTCATTCATACAATTTTCGAGTTGCCGCTGACCGCTCCATAAATTCGTTGACACCTTTTCTTTTCGCCATTGTCATCAATAATGCGCTTGAGTCATCCAGAATGTCGACGAGGAACCAAACTTTGCGCATGTCTGGGCAGGTTTCTTTAAAGGGACGCGAGGCGGTTGCGCTGGAGAACTACTTTGCCGGCGCGCCAAACGGCTTGCTGACAGACGCCATTCAGGCGGCCGGCCAGATCGCCGCAACAATTGGAGCGCTGCTTGCCAATAGCTATGAAACACCCGAAATTGAAAGTCTTGAGCTTAACTTTGAAGTCTTGCCCAAACAAAACCTGGCTTTTATTAGCAAAATAACCGCAGACCGCGCCACAGTTATTGCGGGAGGCAAAGTAAAAATCACCACATACATCAAAGAATATCAAGGCAAAGAGCGCCAGATATCACATAGCCTCAAAATTCCGGAAGACATAAACGCCAAACGAATCAAACTTTATGTTGGAAGCGGCGCAACCCTGAGCCAGTTAGAGTCAAGAATCTCACCGCATAAATTCAGACCGAAAAACTTCGAACAGCTCATTAAAATTATAGATGAGCAACGACAAAACAATTTTGTCTTCTTCCAAGTCAGACAGCAGGACAGGAGCGTGACAATTGCCGGAGAAGAAATGCCCGGCTTGCCTCCATCAATACTTTCGGTAATTCGTTCGCAAAGAACCTCCGGCGCAATGTCAACCACCCGCGAACGTGTAATCCTTGAAGAAAAAGTCAAAACAAACTACGCAGTAACCGGCGGAAAAAGTTTGACACTTAATGTTAAACCTAAAAACTGAGCAAAACCATGCCTTTGAAAATTGGACGAATTTTTCTTGTAATCTTATTTGCAGTCTCGAACGGATTCACCTCATCCCCGAAAACCAAAACTTATGATTCTCAAAACGATTTCATTGATGGGAAAATGGAAGCCGTTGCAATCACACATCGGGGCGAACTAACCTTATCTCCTCAAATCAAACAGATTGCCGAAACCGAATTGGGATTTATCTGGGCTTCGGTGGCTGACGCTTCGGGCAACATTTTTGTCGCAGGCGCAGGCAATAAAGTTTTGCGCATCAACAGCAACGGAGAAGTCAGCACAATTTTTGAAGCTGACGAAGCGCAAATTTATGCTCTGGCCATACAAAATGATGGCGCTCTTTACGCCGGAAGTTCACCAAATGGCAAAGTATACAGGTTAAAGCCAAATGGATCCGATTACAAAAGCTCAGTCTTTTTTGAACCCAACGAAATGTACATTTGGGCAATTCAGCTTAATTCACAAGGCGAGGTTTTTATTGCGACTGGTGAAAATGGCAAAATTTTCAAAGTTAACCGCGCTGGCAAAGGCGACCTCTTTTACAAATGTGACGACACCCATGTCACAAAACTGGTTGCTGAAAAGTCAGGCTCATTTATCGTTGGCACTTCAGGCAAAGCGTTGCTTTTGCGAGTGAATTCAACAGGCAATGCGTTTGTTCTTTACGACTCCGATTTGACAGAAATAACCGACATACATATTCAAGGCGAACTTGTTTTTGCGGCGGCCACAGGCAATTCAAGACTGTCCCGCCTACAGGCCGGCGCGCCGCAAGGCGCTTCAAAAAAGGATTCCAAAGAAGCGGCGGAAACGGAAGAGGAAGATCTTGAAATTGCTATTCAACAAATTGTCCCGTCAGGCAGAGGTGGGCGAGAAAAGGGTGAAATTTATAAACTTTCAGGCAACTCCGTCAGGATTTATCAGACCTTAAACAGGGAGAGAGTTTATTGCATTGCGCCTTACGGCAAGAATGACCTGCTTTTGGGAACCGGCGAAGAAGGGAAGGTTTATCAAATGAATTTGGTGGGCGAAATGAACCTGATCTCTGATTTCGATGAGATGCAAATCACGAATATTATACATTCGCGAGGGCAATATTTCCTGACTGCTTCGAACGGAGGCGCCGTTTATAAGATTGCGACAAAAACAGCGGCCAGCGGTGAATACACCACTGAAGTTTACGATGCGACGGTTGTTTCCAAATGGGGCTCAATCGGTTGGGAAGCCGCAAGGGGATCAGGCGACGGCATTAAGCTGCAAACAAGAAGCGGCAACACAGAAAAGCCTGACAAAACCTGGAGCAATTGGTCTAATAAATATCTGTTGAGCGCAGGACAGCCTGTCACCAGTCCGGAAGCGCGCTTTTTACAAATAAAAGCCACTTTAACCGCCGCCAATAAACCGCCGCTGCTCGACAAAATCTCTTTCTCTCATTTACAAAAAAACATCAGCCCTGAAGTTTCTCAAATTTATATTCACTATCCGGGCGACTATTACGCGGAAGCTGTCAGCAATGGTTTCCGCCACTCTTTGAATGGAGAAAGTGGACAAGACAGCGACTTTCAAAACCAAGGTATGGGCAGGAAATCCTACAAAAAAGGCTTTCAGTCAATTAGCTGGATAGTGGATGACCCAAACGGAGACGGTCTTTCTTATGCGCTCAGTTATCGGGCAATTGGTGATAAAGAATGGCGCAAACTCATAGACAAATATAGGTCAATCGTTTATTCGTGGGACAGCCAAATGATGCCAGATGGCAAATATGAGGCAAGATTGGTTGCAAAAGATGACTTGTCAAATCCTGAAAATGTTTCACTAAAAGCTGAAAAAATCAGCGATATGTTTTTGATAGATAATTCCGCGCCGGTTGTCAAAGAGATAAAATTTCAAACCAGAAACGGCGCAACCGTTATTTCATTTGACGCCGAAGACGAATGGAGCGCTATTGCTGAGGTGGAGTACAGCATTAATGCGGAAGATTGGAAAAAACTCTATCCGGTTGATGGAATCTGCGACACAAAGCAAGAAACTTTTGAAATCACATTAAATGAAACATTATCTGCCGGAAGTTCAATTGTTATCAAAACGCAGGATGCATTGCAAAATTACAGCTTCAGTCGACAAAAAAAATAAAGTTACCTGGCATTTCATAATAATGCGCCACCTTCAAAAAGAAAGATATTTAAAACCGCATGAAAGATGATTCAACATTTAACCAAATCAAAAAATGTTTTGAAAGTGGACAGCGTTTTGTCATAACAAGCCACGTAAACCCTGACGGAGACGCATTGGGTTCGGAAGCTGCATTAGCTGGTTATTTAAAAAGCATTGGCAAAGAAGTTCTTGTTTATAACAGCAACGCCACGCCTGCAAACTATAGTTTTCTCGATTCGAACAACTCATTCATTCAATACCAGTCGCCCTTGCATCGCGAAACAATTTTGACCGCCGACTATATGATCATTCTTGACATCAGCGACTGGCCAAGACTGCGTGACATTGGCAAAGACATTCGTGAGCTGGATATTAAGAAAATCTGTATAGACCATCACCCAACGGAGGATCCGGTTGGCGATATCCTTCTAATCAACACAGATGCGTCTTCCACAGGGGAAATTCTTTTTGAGTTGTTGCAGTTCTGCGACGCAAAAATTTCAAAAAAAGTTGCCGAGGCGCTGTTCACAAGTCTGATGACAGACACGGGTTCATTTCGATTTTCAAACACCACGCAGAGAACTTTGCAAGTCGCCGCTGAATTGGTTCGTCTAGGCGCAAAACCTCCAAAAGTTTATGCAAACGTTTATGAACAAGAAAGCTACGCCAAAGCCAAACTGCAAGCCTACGTTATTAACAATCTGAAATTTGAAGCGGAAGGCCGTGTCGCCTGGTTTTCACTGTCGAAGGAATTACTCGATAGAATGGGCGTAAAACAAACTGACACGGAAGGATTGTCAGATTATCCCCGACGAATTCAAGGCGTTGAAATTGCGATTATGTTCAGTGTTATTGAAAACAACAGGATCAAAATAAGCCTGCGTTCAAAAGGCAAGTATGTCATCAATAAAATTGCTCAAAAACTTGGCGGCGGCGGCCACCCTTTTGCGGCGGGCATTTTACTAACGGGAAATTTAAAAGAAGTTTCTTCTATTATTCTAAATGAAATTAAACCAATATTGCCGACATAGCCCTTTAAAATGCATAACTTACTCAGCGCTGACATCGAACCTACAGGTTCGGAACCCTATCTTGCCTGCATGAATAATCATCGCCTTCTCGACTTGCTTCGGAAGAGAGCCCATCAACTACAATTTTCTTTGATAGATGCGAGCGATGGCGGCTGTTCAATTGAGCCATCTCCACAACACAACAAATCAAAAACCGCTATTCTTCTGCAAACATCTGCAACCAATGGCGCGACAAGTTCTTTCTGGGGTTCCGCTATCGGATTGGATTTTATGAATCATGCCGCAGCCTATCATGCTGGAAACACCTTGCGTTTCATCTTTCATACTTCATGCGAAGAGTCGACAGAGCAGCTTGTTGCAGCGGGATGTTTTGCAGACATTGCCCGAGTCATCATTGTTGACAGCCACTATTCTGTGCCAGCGGGCGCGATAGGTCTGCAAAACAGAACTATCCTTCCGGCTATGCTGCAATTTACAATTGAACTGGAAACAAAATCGAACTCACTTCTTAATTTAAACGGAACAGCCCGCCGGATTGCCACGCTACTGTCTCAATTGCCAACAAGGCGCATAGATGCGTTGACCCCGGTGCAAATATCGTTTGCCGAATTATACATTTCTGAGGAAGGTAAAGCGCGCCTGCAAGGCTCTATACAAAGCTCCACAATTAAAACCCTGGCAGTGATCTGGGAAGAAATTAAAAAGTTGCTGGTCAAAATGGAGAAGCTGCTTGGACTGAGCATGCAAATTGTCAAGAACATGAGCAGAGCCGAAATTGAGACTGATCCGCTACTTAACACGCCAATATCAAAGCATATAAGACAGGCGGCGGGAATCGAAAAACTAATCGAACTTGAGCACTTAAATTCAGATTACACGAATCTCGGATTAGTTCTATCAAAAGCAAGATCAACAGCAGTCTACCACCCTTATTTAAACGATGTCCAACACTTGGGCGACCCGGCGCAACTTCGGGAATTCTGGCAAAATTCAATTCTGCCATTTACCGCCTGTTTTAATTCCATTCTAAAAAAATATTAAAATTTGATTGACTGAAAATGACCAAGGCAAATTACCTGCGGGGTCATTTTCACAACCCAAACTTCTTTGTTTTCATCGCGCGCAATCGTGTCACTCTCTGCTTGTGTCGGCCAAAATGTTATGTCTCAGACACACAACACAGCAAAAAGCCACCTCTGTTAAAATGCCTTAACATACTCTTTTTACTTGCATTTAGACCATGATTGGATTAGTTTGAGCCGTCCACTTTCAACCTAGCAGTCGGGCTTTAGCAGAGGCATAATTCTTTTTTCAAACGGCCAACATGACCCCCTCTACGACAAAAGAGCAGCAAATTTTTGAGCATGAAAAAACAACACAACCCGGATTAGCCTCAAATATCCGACAGGCTGTTCTGGAGGGTTTGTCGCTTCCAGTGGCCGTTGTGAATGATGACGGCGAATTAAAAGAGGCGAACACCTTATTTAATCAATTTGTCAATGCAGACGAGCAGATCTACGACGGTGTCCGTTCTCTTACTGACAATATTATTCCGGTCGACCACGAACGTATCTCAGCCGCATTGAGCGCCTGCCTTGCCGCAGACCTGCAAAATCAGCATCTCAAAACCGCTATTTTGACGCCGGGTGGAAAAATAACCCGGGTGCGCATTGAGTTGAAGCGAATTCCAAACTCCAGAAAAATCGTCGTTACAATCTTTGATATACATAACCAATCCCGCACCGAAGATGACCTTTCAAAGCGCGCTGAGGAGCTTGAAAATCTTTTTTACTTAATTTCACACAACATGAAATCGCCAATACTCTCCATTCAGGGATTTGTAAAACTCATTGCCGAAAGCAGTGAAAGCAAAATGGATGAAGAGATGGCGCGTTATATTAGTCGAATCGGACACAACGCCGACCGTATCAGTCGAATGATTCAAAACATACTCGATTATTCACAGGCCTCACGCGATGATTTCAATTTAAAAGAGGTCAATTTGCAAAACATTCTATTCAGCATAAAAGCTGAATGTTTGCCCAGGATCAAAGAATCGTCAATCGAGCTGCATATTGCTGAAAACCCTCCAAAGTTTATGGCCGACCAAAAGAGCATTTACAGTGTCTTCTATAATTTGGTGGAGAATGCGATAAAATATATCGGCGCTCCGCAACATCCCAAAATTGAAGTCGGCTGGGAAGAGAAAAATCGATTCTATGTGTTTTGGGTTAAAGACAATGGGCCGGGAATACCTGAACGATTCCATGAGTCAGTTTTCGAATTATTTGAACGGGCTCTCGCGCCTGGAAGCACTGAGGGCACCGGAGTCGGGCTTGCTATTGTGAAAAGGATAATCGAAAGACATAGCGGCTGCGTTCGGCTTGCAAGCGACGCCAATGGCACGACAATTTTCTTTTCTTTACCGAAAAAAATTTCCTCACCAACCTAAAGTTGTAAAATATGAACTTTGGTAGAAATTCATTAGAACCGCCGGCAAAATCAGAGAGAGTCAATTTATATCTGAATATCATTGCGCACGAAATTCGCAACCCGCTTGTTTCCATTCGAGGCTTCACCGGATTGCTGCGTGAGCAGTGCATGGAAAAACTTCCGAACGAGAGCGTTGAATATTTTCAACGAATCGAAAATAGCCTCAGCCGCGCCGAAGGTCTTCTCGCCGATATTTCAAAGCTGGCCCAGATAAAAATTAACGAGGCTAATTTCATCTCAACTGCCGTTAGCGATCTGGTTGACGCCGCTATGGAGCTTCATTATGTTGAAATCAAAAAGCGGAAATTTAACATTAAGATTTTTGGCAATTTACCTGATTTGCACTGTGACGCCGACGCAATGGTCATGGTCTTTTCAAACTTAATTGGCAACTCAATTAAATATTCTCAAGATAACCGGATAGGTGAAATTGAAATCGGTTATCTTGGAGATGAGCTGTTTCATAAGTTTTTTGTGCGTGACAATGGCGTTGGTTTCACATCAAAAGAACAAAAAAAGATTTTTCTGATGTTTAGTCGCCTGCGCAACAAACAAAAAGCGCAAGGCTCAGGCATTGGCCTGTCGCTTGTAAAGCAAGTTATTGAAGGACACGGTGGGGAAATCTGGGCCGAGGGAAAGAAGGGTCGCGGTTCTGTATTTTATTTCACAATGCCCAAAAATTCACCTGTGGAAATCTATTAGAACTGCAAGACCCCTAGGAGCCTAAAGATGAGACTATGGATGATATAATCAAAGTTTTGGTGGTGGAAGATGATGTTGATCAGGCTCTTCTTGTGCAAAAATGCCTGGAAGGTTTCGATGCAAGGTTTCATGTCAGCACAACCGACAGCGGCAAAATGTGTTTAACCAAAATTTCCAGGGTTGACTACGAGGCCATTATTCTCGATTACCAACTGACGGATATTACAGGCCTTGACGTGCTGCATGAAATTTCTGAACAAGAACATCCACCCGTGGTTTTTGTGTCAGGCAATGGCAGTGAACAGATCGCTGTCGAGGCGATGAAAAGCGGCGCGCAGGATTATTTGGTAAAAGATGGCGCCTACCTTTCCGTTTTACCAAAAATTTTGTCTCAAATAATTGAACGGAATAAATTAAAGAAAAAACTCAGTCTATCCGAATTCAAATATCGCAGCATTTTCGAACATGCCGGAGACGCGTTAATAATCATCGAACGGCATAGCCACGCCATTCTCGACGCCAACCTGCAGGCAGTCACCCTGTTTGGCCAGGATCTCGACACATTGAAAAAATCAGGTCTCCCATTATTTTTTCATGGCGAAAACCGGGAAAAAGTGCAGGCAACGCTGGCTCAAGCGGAAGAGACAGGCGCCGCAAGATGGGAGAATTTGCTGGCAGGAACATCTTCTGATACTCCTTTTCCCGTAGACTTAAGCGTAAATATGATTGAGCCAAAGCCGGGAAAATTATTATGCAATATTCGCGACATGTCGGAAAAAACGCGCTTGCGTGAACAAATACAGAATAGTCAAAGGAAACTGCAAGATATTTTTGACAGCATCACAGATATGATCTGGCAGGTAAATGGCAATTTTGAAATCATCATCGCCAATAAACGATTTGTTGAGTATGCTCAAACGACGCAACTAGGAATGGTCGGCGTGCCATACCACCGACTATTTTGCAAACGCGAACAACAATGCGACAATTGCCCGGTATCGACCGCAGTTAACAGCTTAAAACCCGCATCCTGCGAAGTCACACTGGATCGCAGCATATACGAAGTTTCGGCTTATCCGATTTTTCATGCGAATAATCAGCTTGACTCCATAGCTGTCTATGCCCGCGACCTTACGGAAAAGAAAATGATGGCCAAAAACCTGGTGCAATCTGAAAAACTGGCAATGCTTGGTCTTCTCGCCTCGGGAATCGCTCACGAATTACGCAATCCGCTCAACATAATTGAGACTGCGCGCTACTATATCAATGAGTTCATGGAAGAAAAGAGTGAAGACATCAACTCCAAGCTCAACATTATTCACAACAATGTTAAGCGATCTTCAAAAATCATAAACAATTTACTGGAATTTTCAAAACATTCGGAGTTTGCAAGGGAAGTTATTGACCTAACAGCGCTCATAGAAAACACAATCGCGTTGATCAAGAAGGAATTGGAAGCAAAAAATATTGAGTTTTCAATGCAATGTGAAACTCCTCACAAGGCCTACTTTAGCATTGATTCTCTCAAGCAGGTGTTGCTGAACTTAATCATAAACGCTATCCAGTCAATGCAATCAGGCGGCAAACTTGCCATCAAACTGGAAAACCCTGTAAAAGATTGGGTGGATATCAAAGTTAGCGATACCGGTTCGGGAATTTCGGAGCAAACGCTTCCGCACATTTTCTCTCCATTCTTCACCACAAAAAGTGCGAATGAAGGAACCGGACTGGGTCTCTATATCACGCAACTGATCGTCGAACGGGGCGGCGGGCGCATCTCGGTTGAAAGCAAAGCAAACTGTGGCACAACCTTTACTGTTTCGTTGCCAGCTCAAGACTTCGCAACTGAAAACCAGAAATAACCGGTTGAAACGCCAAAGCGGGAATTCGTTTGACAAATAATAGCTCTTTTGTTACATTACCGCCGTTTTGTTCAACAATACCACCACATATAACCTTCGGGTAGAGTAAAGGTCGTGACGTGTCCCTGAAAGAAATTTGCGCCCCCATCAAGAATGATCTTGAAACCTATGAAAAAGAATTTAAAAGCCTCTTAAAGTCAAATGTGTTTCTCATCGACAAGGTCGTGCAGTATATCATTTCCAACAAAGGGAAGCGCCTGCGACCCATACTGGTAATTTTAACAAGCAGATTGCATGTAAATGAGGGAGAAACGCTGGGTTTGCGAAATTTAAAAGCCGCAGCCATTATGGAGCTTCTGCATACCGCAAGCCTGGTTCACGACGATGTTGTTGACTCTTCCCCGCAACGCAGAGCAATGCCATCCATCAACTCCATTTGGAAAAACAAAGCTGCGGTGCTGATGGGCGACTTCCTTTTCTCAAAGGCATTGCTTGCCATGCTAAGCCTGAAAAGTATGCGAGCCTATGAGATTATTTCGGAAACAGCCGAAAGAATGGCTCAGGGTGAATTGCTGGGTTTGGAAAGAAGAAAAGATTATTGGATGGAAGAAGATGTCTATTTTCGCCTGATTTCCGATAAAACCGCGTCTCTGCTCTCCGCAGCCTGTCAATTGGGCGCGGTCGCCAATTCAGATGACGAAGAATATATTTCTACCATGAGAGCCTTCGGAGAAAACCTGGGTCTCGCTTTCCAAATAAAAGATGACCTTCTTGATATTATGGGCAAAGAGAAAAAGACCGGCAAGCCAATGGGGAATGACATCCGTGACAACAAAGTCACTCTACCGCTTATCTTTGCTTTAAAGCAAGCGCCCAAAAAGGAATCGAGGCGCGTTATCCGAATGATCAAACGTGGCGCAGGAAAGTCCGAGATTAAGAAAATTGTCGCATTCATTCAGGAGTACGGCGGCATTGAGTATGCAATGAAACGAGCAAATGAACATATTGAGCTGGCTCAAAAGGCGCTCGACCCATACGAAGACTCTCCTTACAAAACATCTCTTTATAAGCTGATTACATTTGTCACTGTTCGAGATAACTAATGTGGTTTCTTAAAATTCAGCCCGTCTTGCTTTTGTCAATTATTGCGCTGTTTTCTAGTTGTAACGAAAGGCAAATTCAAGTTTTTCAGCGCAAGCAAACCCTGATGGATAGCTATGTCAGCATTTCTATTTATGCCGAAAACGAGCCGCCAAACTGGCAAAAAGATATCAATGCTGCATTTGAAAAGATAAAAGAGATTGAATTGCGGGTCAGCTCTCACAATAAGAATAGCGAAATTGGTCAAATTAATGCTCTGGCAGGCAGTAGATCGAAACGTGTTCATCCACAAACTGCAAGCTTGCTTAACCAGGCCATTCAGATCAGTCACGAAACTGCAGGAGCCTTTGACCCGACTGTCTGGCCTTTAAGACAGGTTTGGGCGTTCAGCGCTGAAAACCCGGAAAAACCTTCTACGGAAGCATTGCTGGCCGCGCAAAAACTGGTTGATTATCATGCTGTAGAAATCAATGAAAATGAAGTAAGTTTGCCAAAAGGCGCGGGGCTAGACTTGGGCGCTATCGCAAAAGGTTATGCTGTTGATGTGGCAATAGAATATCTGCGGCAGTCGGGTTACGAAGACTTCATGGTGGAAGCTGGCGGCGATCTTCGGGCTGTTTCCGGTTCATTGACCAGCGGCTCCCGCACAATCTGGATTCAACATCCGCGCAAACACGACGCTTTTTTTGCCTCCATTAAAATGGACAGCGGCGCGGTGGCCACCTCAGGCGATTACGAAAGGTTCTTTGAGGAAACTGGCAAACGGTATCACCACATACTCGACCCGCGAACAGGATATCCCGCCCGCCCAGTGGTCAGCGTCACCATATTTGCAAATACCACTGAATTGGCCGACGCTTTTTCCACCGCTGTATTTGTGCTTGGGCTACAAGAAGGGATGGGTTTCATTGAACAGAAAAACAATATTGAAGGACTTATTGTATATCAGGATAACGATTCAGTTCTCCACTGGAAAGTCTCCAGTGGAATTCGGGATAAATTGCAAATTTTAGAAAAGTAAGGGAATAAAAAAATGCCACGAACGCTTGTCACCGGAGGAGCCGGTTTTCTCGGTTCACACATCTGTGAGTATTTGTTAAACAAGGGACATGAAGTCATTGCAATGGATAATCTTTCCACAGGAACGGTGCATAATATTGAGCGCCTGCAATGCGAAAATTTCAAATTCGTCAAGCATGACGTTACCGAATATATCTACTGCACCGGCCCAATTGATTATGTGATGCATTTTGCTTCGCCAGCCAGCCCAATGGACTATCTTGAAATGCCGATACAAACCATGAAAGTTGGCGCATTGGGCACGCACAAAGCATTGGGTCTGGCCAAAGAAAAAAATGCTACCTTTCTCCTGGCTTCCACTTCAGAAGTTTACGGCGACCCGCAAGTGCATCCGCAGGAGGAAAATTATTGGGGACATGTCAATCCGGTTGGTCCGCGCGGGGTTTATGACGAAGCCAAACGATTTGGCGAAGCCTTGACCATGGCTTACCACCGCTATCATGGGGTGGACACCAAAATTGTGCGTATTTTCAATACGTATGGACCAAGAATGCGACCAAATGATGGCCGGGCGATACCAGCTTTCGTTCCTCAGGCATTGAAAAATGAGCCAATCACGGTATTTGGCGACGGCTCGCAAACACGCAGTTTTTGTTACGTCAATGATCTCATCGAAGGCTTCTATCGCCTTTTAACTTCCGACTACCACGATCCGATGAACATTGGCAATCCAAATGAAATGACGATAAAAGAGTTAGCCGAAGCCATTATTCGGGTGACAGGAAGCAGCAGCAAGGTCACTTACAAGCAACTTCCGGAAGATGACCCAAAGGTCAGGCAACCTGATATTACAAAAGCAAAATCAATTCTTGGATGGGAACCTAAAGTGCAACTGGAGGAAGGTCTGACCCGAACCATCGATTGGTTTAGACAGCAGGTGACTGTCTAGTCAACCTCGAGCCATGAATCAAATGTGGTGGAAAAGGCGCTAAAACGCCCCATGTCGCTCGTTAGAAGACCGTAGCCCTCAAGGGCATCCAATGCAGGCAGAAGAGTGACAGGAATATCTTCTTTTTGAATGCCATACGGTCTTGCTTTTTTGGAAAACATCGCAAGCAAAGCGCGTTCATCTGCGGTTAGCCACTTGCCAAGCTTATCATAATAAGTCAAAGCATTTGGTGAACCGTTTTGTGTTTGCGCAACTTCCTGAATGTCACCTGAAGTGATCATTGAGTTCCCGACTTTTTGAAACGCTTGTCCAGCCAGACTTTTAACCAGATAAGGGTGCCCGCCACACCTTAAGAATATCTCATTAACCGCCTCCATTTCCCATTGCACATCTACAAGCGCTCCTAAACTGATCAACATTTCCCGAACATTTTGCCGCGTCAACAAGCCTAAATATTGCGATTGAAGCAGATCACCCAAGCCTTGTTCATTGAATGCGCTCACGATCCGTTCGGTTCGACCGGCAGTCATGATCACGTCAATGCATTTGTATTGCTTGACCAACACGCCCAGCACCTGAATAAAACGGCTAAATTCTTCAGCAATTTTCTGATTGTCACCATTTTTTTTAAGAAAAATTGAATCAATACTGTCCAACGCAATTTGAAACGGCGCGTAGGCTTGATTTGAAGCGGCGTGCGCTTTCACAATTCTTGCCGCCAACTCATTTAAAGGCAAATTTTTCAAATTTTCAGTGGTGTCAGACACTTGATAGATAATCGCCGCAAGATAAATCTCCGCTGAAAATTGCAATGAATTACAGTTGATATATGCTTGTCGAACACCCGATTTTTTTTTCAGGCTCTGATAGACAGTTGAAGTCAAACCTGAACAAGGAAGTCCATTAATCAAGATGAACTTTCCGCTATCCCGCAAAGCAGGAACCCGCTCAAAAAAATCTTCATGACCAAAATAGAAACTTGATTCAATCGCCGGTTCAGTATTCAAAAACGGCCCTGTATTGCTAATATAAGGGGCTTCAAGTTGCTTTAGAATATTTTTGCTATTTCTTTGCAGTAATGAGTGTTTCAAAGTTTCCGAGGAAAGTGGAATGGTGGAAAACGGCAAATCCCGGCGAACCTGCTGAAAACCAGAAAGCGACGGCTCATTGCCTCCAAATATTAAATATAATTTTGTGTAACCCGGCGCCTTGTTTATCAACCTGTTAATTTTGTTGATAAGCCTTTGCTCATTGATATTTCCTTCATCGGCAAGATCGAGCGCAATGCCCGGCGCCACACCATTATTGCTGTTTAACAAAAATGTGTTTTTGTTCAGAGCCCGAATTCCGGGATAACCAGCGGCATGAAAAAAAAGCATGATCTCCTGCGATGGATTCCCTTTCCTGAGCAGAATGATTGCAATTAACATTGCTCCCACGGTTAACGCGACAAATAAGATTAGCCAGCCGACATAATTCGATTCACGAGCCTGCTTATCACTATTAACAATAGATCTTTTTACAATCGGTTGAGACTTTTTGACGGCTTTGGCAAGGTTCTCTGACTTAAGTTCATTTGAAAAAGCTGACAAGGGATATTGCATGAAAAGGTCTTGTTCAAAGTGCAGCGCGGCAAAATTATCAGCGCCTTCCGATGAGTTGTAATAAACCGAGCCCGGCGAATAAGCAAACCATCCATCATCCGGCATGGCTGAAAAAACAAATCGCGCTTTTCCTTTGGCCAGATCCCATATCCGAACTGCTCCATCCGAGCCGCTTGAAGCTAAAAGTTGACCGTTAGGGCTAAAAGCTAATGCGTTAATATCATTTTCATGGCCGATAAAACTTTGCATTAACTTACCGCCTCGCCAATTCCAAAGCCTCACCACATTATCAAAGCCGCCAGAGGCCAAAATTTTATTGTCAGGACTAAAAGCCAAAGTCTTCACGCTGGATGAGTGCCCTTGCAAAGAGTAAAGCTCTTCTTCAATGGCAATATCCCATACCTTGATCAATTTATCTGAACTGGCAGAAACTACTTGTGTGCCATTTTTGGTAAACCGGGCGCTTCTAACCAATGCCGTATGTCCAAGCAATGTTCGAAGCAACATTCCGGTTTGCGTATTCCAAACCCGCACTGTATAATCGTCGCCTGCGCTGACAATCATGCCGCCGTCCGGGCTATATTCCGCAAACCAAACTCGCGCCAAATGCCCGGAAAAATCTTTGAGAAGTTGGCCGCTCAGTACATCCCACACACGAACCAGTCTGTCATCGCCAGTGGTAACAAGCTGCAACCCGTCCGGACTAAACTTTGCCGAATAAGCAGCGCCCTCGTGTCCGCCCCATTCCCGGAAGACTGAAAAGTCGGAAATGTTCCAAAGCTTAATCGTGCCGTCGACTGCGGTTGTGGCAAGAAAACGTCCTTTTTGATCAAAAGCCACAGACCATACTTCCGAATTGTGTGCTTGCACACTTTCTTCAAGCGCGCCTTTTTCCACATTCCACAAATTCAACTTTCCGGCGCTGTTGCCCGACGCAACAATTTTCCCGTCAGGGCTGAATGCAACATCATTTACATTGCGCGGAAATGGATCAATCCGAATCTCGGATCTGCCCACATTTGATCGCCATACCCGAATTTGCCCGTTCGCGTCGCCTGTTGCGCACATTTGGCTTTCTGGAGAGAATGCGATTGCCTGAACCGAAGCATTATGATTTTTTAAGACATGAATTTGCCGACGCTCTTCCAAGTTCCATATTTGCGCATTTTCCGAAGTTGCAATACCAAGCCACTTGCCGGTTCGATTATATGACAAAGCATTGATCCCTTCTTCCCGACTCAAAAGCCTTGAAATCTGCATCCAATCAAAGGTTGACCAAATGTTTACCTGGCCATCAAGTGAGCCTGAGGCAAAATGGCTGCCGCCAGGCTGCAACGAAAGACTGGTAATCGCGCCTTTGTGTCCACGCAAACGATGAAACGGTTTCCCGGTTTTCATATTCCAAACCAAAATTTCACCATCAAGACTGCCTGAAATTAAAATGTCGCTGGTATTAGCAAACATGAGAGCGTTGACCCCGGAAGTATGCCCGGTCAAAAAATGCTCTGGTTTTCGCGCGCTGAGATTCCATATATGGATGGAAGAATCACGACTTGCTGATGCAAGCAAATTACCGTCAGGACTAAAGGCGACCGATGTTATTGCAAGTTGGTGCCCCTTAAATATCTGAAAAATCTCACCTGAATTCACTTCCCAAACAATCAGGCTTCGATCATAGCCTCCTGAAGCGAGCAGAGAGCCATCCGGGCTAAAGCATAAACTAAAAACATCGGCCTGATGATGACTGAGGGCGCTGAGCAGCTCGCCTGATTTTGCCGACCAAATTTTAACCGTGTTGTCAGCGCTGGCGGTTGCTAATAAACGACCATCAGTGCTGTAACATATTGCATTGACCCCGTCGGTATGATTTAATTTCAGGGCAATGCCGGCGGACTGAGCCGTCACAAAACAAGGCAACACAATTGCATTAGCCAGCAGTAGAAATTGAAATAAAGAGGAAACGATAGAAGTCATTCTCCCAAAAAAAGAATGCAAGGCAGGTTCTCCCAAAATCGATTTGACGCAATTATAGAGTTTGGTATTGTATATCAAGTTACAATAGGTAAAAAGCTGTGTTTTGCGGATGTTTTTTTAGTCAAATCAGCAACATTTCAAACTTTGATCGTCAATTCTTTCCAACGCGCTGTTTGATACTGCCCCGAAAAAATGGACACAAAGTTATGCACATTTTTTGTACTTCTTTTCTTCGTACTCGGCCGGACTGTGGTATCCAAGCGTAGAGTGGATGCGCTCTCGATTGTAAAATATTTCTAAGTACTCGAAGGCTTCTTGTTCTACTTGATGAATATTCTGGAAATCGACATGATAAGCCCACTCTGTTTTTACCGTCT
>Ga0316187_10001421_pt1 | contig 20610 bp, 19 predicted proteins | sample CroRivburrow1_MG_FD_204927 | JGI IMG/M metagenome (GOLD analysis project Ga0316187, IMG submission 204927) | Coastal sediment microbial communities from Maine, United States - Cross River worm burrow 1 | ecosystem: Environmental > Aquatic > Marine > Coastal > Sediment | place: USA: Maine...
CATTCCCGGTGTTTCCTGGATCGGCTCGCGCCGTAACTCCCCCGCGCAGGAGTGCATTCTGCGCAGAAGCGCGCCAGGCGCTGATCGTCGGGGGAGGCATGCAGGGGATGCCCCGCAAAATTGCTGTACCGGGCAGGAGAAAGGCGCCCCGCGTGACCGCGGGGCGCCGTTGGCAGCTTAGCGGTCGTGCCAGTAGGTCTTGGTGGCTTCGCGGTCGATCGGATCGGGCACGATCTCCGGCCCGACCAGCAGCGTGCTGTCCTCGGCGGTGATGATCAGGCTCGGTGACGGCGGGATGCCCGAGCGTTGTAGCTCCATGCGGCGGTCGTCGGCGGTCAGTTCGGCGTCGTCGCCTATGCCGTCCAGATTCTGCACCGGCTGCCCGTCGGTCAGGTTCAGGTAGTAGACCCCGCCGCCACCGGCGCGCGGCGCGCAGGTGGAGCTCGGGGTGGAGTCGTCGCCCTGCGGCTTGAAGGTCGAAACGATGACCGTGTCGTTGAGCACCAACGGCATCGACAGCACCTTCTCGCCGACCGGCGTGCCGGCGTCTTCGAGGCGGATATACCAGCCGTTGGCGCCGATCAACTGTCCCATCGCCGCCTCGCGTTGCGTCTGTGTGCCCTCGCCGATGACATTGTCGGTAGCGTCGTAGAGGTCGGCTTCGCTGCGCGGCGTGTAGTTCACCGGCGCGCTGAAGATGTCTTCGTCGCGCAGCACGTAGATGCGGTCCTCTATCGTCTCGTTGCGCGGGTGGGCGCGATAGCCGCTGCCGATGACCAGCGTCAGGTGCGGGCCGACGCTGGGGAAGCTGCCGCTGAGCGCCACATCTGGCGGGTAGTAGAAGCGGCGATTGCCGGCTTCGCTGTTGGCACCCAGCGACCAGGGGCGGCCACCGACCAGCAGGTCGCTGGCACCGCTGTTGTTCACGTTGGTGTCGAAGCGCCAGATCTGCGCCCGGGTGTCGCCGACGTAGAGGCGGTCGAAATAGCCGTCGGCGTCGAGGTCGATGGCGTTGACCGCCGAGGGGATGCTGTTGGTCATCGCCGCCAGGGGGAGATCGGCGCCGGAGCCGGTCGGCCCTGCCCACCACAGGCGCTGGCCGGTGCTGGCGTCGACGATATACACGGCGCGGCCCATGGCGTCGTCCAGCGGCAGGCTGTTGGCATCCTGGTTCGGATCGTAGCCGCCACCAAAAATCAGTACCTTGTGATCCACGTTGTTGAGGCGGATCTTGCCCAGCACCGGCGTCGACCAGGTCTGCCCCAGCTCGGCGAAGTCGCCGCTCGGCACGCCGTCGCCGTCCGGATCGTTACTGATCCGCCACAGCAGCCTCGGCTGGCTGCGATTGGTCACGTCGTAGGCGTAGTAGCTGTACCCGCCGCGGCGCATGCCGCCGTACAGGTAGACGTGCTCACCGGCCTCGATCACGCCGTCCTCGTCGATGTCGTTGACCCAGGGCACCAGCGTGCCGTCGAGCCCATAGGGGCGCGGCGTGCCCGGGGAATTGTTGTACAGGTCGACGAGGTTGGGCAGCAGCTCGGGCGGCACGAAGGCGAACAGCTCCTCGCCGGTGTCCGCGTCGACGGCGTGCAGATAGCCGTTGTTGGTGCTGAAAAAGACGGTCAGATCCGGGTTGGTTTCGGTGCCGCCGTACTGCACCACCGCAGCCTCGCTATGCAGCGGATCGCTCAGTTCGCGGCGCGCGTCGCCAGCGGTGCCGTCCTCGCCATCGGTGTCCACGCCGCGCGCCCACTGCAGCAACTGCTCGCGGTTGGGATCGACGGCGTCCTCGGCGAGGCCGAGTACCTGCGCGGTGAGTAGCGCATTGTCCTCATGCAGTGCGTTCGTGTTGGTGCTCAGATTGATGTTGCTCAGGCTGCCGCCGGTGACCGTGTAGACATTGCGTGGCAGAGCCAGGTGTGCCGCGGCGCCGCCCTTTTTCACGTCCGGACCGTCCGCCGGTTCGCCGGCCCTGTGCCAGAAGCCGGTCGCACTATTGGCGAAGAATCCGGTGTCCGGGTCGATGGCCGGAGCGCCGGTCTTGTCTTCGATCACCGCGGTGCGCTCACCGCTTTGTGCGTTGGTGGTGAAGCCGAGGCGGTACTTTTTCACGTTGCCCAGCCACTGCGGGCGGGCGTCCGGTTTGAACACGCTGAAGTACAGTGAGTTGCGATGCGTTGTGCGGTTGAAGGCGTTCACCGCGACCGACGGTGCGGAGAAGGTCGCGTCCTGGGCGAGGATCTCGCTAACGATCTGCGAAAAGGCTTTGGCCAGCTCCACCGAATTTTCGGCGGTGTAGTAGCCGCCGCCGCCTCGGCGCGCGGTGTCCTTCAGCAGCTTGTGGTCGATGGCGAAGCCCACGACGTGGGTGGTGACGATCTGCTTGCCGCTGATGTGCGGTGCCTGGTCCACCGTGGCCAGGTATTCGGCGAGATCGTCGAGGCATCTGCCGTCGTCGCCCTGGTGGTCGTTGGCGCAGTTCTTGCCGAGTATTTTGGAGTAGCCTGGCAGTTTGGGAATTTTCTTGGTATTGGCGCCCCTGTCCAGGGTCGGGTAGCCGTCACTGAGCAAGACGATGTTGTTCTGCTGGCACTCGTCGGTGATGGGACTCAGATACAATTTTGAATTGTTCGGCTTGCGCGAGCCGGCTACGCTGGGCGCTTTGAACTGGGTGCCGTTGTCGTCCGCCGCGTATGCGGTGTTGCCGTAGTCGACCGCCCCACCGCGGTAGTAGAGCGTGGCTTCGTAGAGGGTCTCGGAGAGCGGCGTGGTACCCGCCGGGGTGTAGCTGTAGGCCTCGTCCTTGAGTGCCTGGCGGTTGTTGGAGACGTCCTCCATGGCGTAGGTCACCATGCCGCCGTGGCCGCGGAGGTCAAAGCGCATCAGCCCGATGTTCACACTGTTGGTGCTGTCGATCAGATCCGCCAGCACGTCCTGCACGATCTCCAGCCGGGTGCGGACCTCTGCGGGCCCGGACTCCAGGTAGTTCATGTAATTATTGGAATAGAAGGTGTAGTTGCGCCCGACGTTTGCCTTGTTCCAGACATTGTCTCCCTGGTTGACACTCCAGCCGCTGCCGCCGTTGCGCGCCCAGACCTCCGCATCTCCGGCCGACTTACCGTGCACGCCGGCATCCTCTTTGCACTCCACCAGGCGCTTGCGACCACCCCCAGTCGTGACCAGGGGACGCCAGCTATTCTTGTTGTAGCGCGCCGCGCGGCCGAGGAAGAATCCGGTGTTGGCCAGCGCCTGCGTCGCCGCCTGGCAGCGGTTGAAGTTGGCAGTGAACCAGTTATTGGAGTTGCAACTGAGACCCTGATTGCTGCTGGTCCAATAGATGCGGTTGTTGTCCGTGAAGCAGCCGCTATAGACGGTTGACGGGTTGTAGGGCGTCGGGGTGATGACGTCGCTGCTCATGCTGCCGGATGTATCGAGAATGAACAGCAGGTTCGATTTGACACCGCTCACGCCGTGGTTGCTGCCGACATAGATCTCGGTGTCATCGGCGTGCAGCGGCGCCAGTGACAAGCCACCGAGAGCGGCACCGAGGGCGGCGCCGGCGAGTCGACGGGCACTGCGGCGGAAGGACTGCTGATGCTGTCGCGCTTGTATGTCGTTCATCGGATATTCACCACAGGACTCGCGTCGCCAGCCCTGATTTGAGGTTGTAGATGATGGTCGCCGGCTGGCCGTTGCGGGCGCGCAGCTCGACCACGCTCACCGGCTTGCCGGCGGCGATGTAACGCGTCTGCGGCGACACGCGGAAGCGGTGCAGCGGGCAGTCGTCGCACTCGCGGCCGGCGACGTGGCCGCCTCCGTTGGCGCGCACTTTGACCATTAGCGCCTGTGTCTCGACGGCTTCGGAAACCGGGATCAGCTCCGCCGCGGCGGGCGCGGCAATGAGCAGCAGCAGGGCGGCGGCGAGCGTTCTGTAGCGGGGCATGGGTGGCTTCCTCAGTCAGGGAGAAGGGGCGATGCGGTGCAGGCCCTGCACGTGGCGAGCGCGTGCGCCGGTTTCCTGATGCACGCCGTTGGCGGTGATTTCGAAGTGCACGCAGGAGTACTGAAAGCTGTTCCCCGGGCAGCCCGCCGCGGAACTGCGGGTGAGGAAATCCACGTTTGCCGTGGAGCCCGGATACTGCGGGTGATCGGCATCGCCAAAGCTTTGTCGGGTGCGGATATTGGTGTAGTCGATATTGCCTATGGTCACGCCGAGCACCGACTCGGTGAGCTGGAAGGCGCGATTCTTGTTCTGCGCGTTGGTGGCGATGCGCATCTGCTGCGTCGAGCCGCCGAGGCTGGAGACGCCGAGCAGGGTCAGCACCAGCAGCAGTAGCAGGCCCACCACCAGCGCCGCGCCGCGCTGGTGGTGCATGGCAGCGCGCCGGCGGCCATGTCTGCAACAGCCGCTGCTGCGCCCAGCGCCCAGGCGGTGGAATCGGTGAATGCTCATCTTCGCCCCCTATTGGTAGCTCTTGTTGCGCAGGAAGAACACGCTGGAAAGCAGCATGCGGCGGTAGCCGTCGTCCGCCGTGGTGACGGATTTGCTGCCCAGAGTGAAGGTTTGGGTGGATTCGCCGAGGCGGTCGCCGCTGCGTACCAGCAGGAAGACGCGCACCGCGAGTACGCGGTCGAGCATGTCGGCGTCGCCCCAGTCGAGCACCGGGTTGTCCGCGTCGACGTAGAGATCGACCGCCTCGTCGCATCTCGGTTGGCAGAGATCGACGCCGAACTGCACCTGGAAATCCTCGACCCCCGCGGCGACCAGCTCATCCTCCAGCTTCGGCCCGCCGACCAGCAGCTTGCGGCGCAGCGAGGGGATGCCGTCACCGGCGCGTTCGCTGTAGTTGGCGACGTAGTACACCACCGACTGCAGCGGATAGTTGGCGCCGCTGAACACCGTCGGCAACGCGTCGCCGCCATCGAACAGCGTGCCGTGCATCGGCGAGCTGCGCAGATAGGTGGTGCCCGTCAGCAGATTGGCGTCGGCGATCTCGACGGCCTGGGCGTAGCGCAGCACCAGCACATCGGTGCCGGCGCGGTACTCCGCGGACGAGCCGAGGCAGGTGCTGGCGTAGGGGTTGCTGTCGTCGGAGGCGAACAGGCGCCGTTCGACGTCCACGTACCAGCCGGCGGCGCAGTCGCCGCTGATCGAAGGCAGCTCGGCGGTCGAGCCGCGCCGCCCCTCGACCAGCTGGGCGCGGGTCAGGCGGCCCCAGCTGCCGGTCATCAGCGCGTCGCGGCGCAGGGTGTGCAGAGAGAAGCGTGCGTTCTCGATCAGCTCCATCTGGCCGGAGTTCATTTCGCTGCTGCCCTTGCTGCTGACGAATACTTGCAGCATGCCGGCAACCACGATCAGGCCGACCACCAGCGCGATCATCAGCTCGATCATCGACAGGCCGCGCTGCTGCCGCGGCGCGTTGGCTCCCGGCGCACCGCCGGGCTGTGTGCATTGGCGTTGGTTCATAACTGCAGTGTCGTCGCGTAGGTTTTGTCGCCGGAGCGTTCGGTCCAGTTGATGGTCACGGTGACCGTCGGCGGCGTGGTTCCGGTCTGTACGGCGATGTCGCCGCTGGGCGATGTGCCGGGCATGTCACGGGTCAGTGACGCGGTCCAGCGGGTGTAGTCGTGCTCGGCGAGCTGGGCGGGGGTGCAGCTGCTGGCCACGGCGCCGGGGCGGTCGTCGCAGCCGTGTTCGGCGAAGCTGCTGCCGGCACGGATGTCGTAGCTGCTGGCGTCGTTGGCATCCAGCACACCGATCGGATTGGCGCGCATGCGCTCGACAATCTCCGCTGCCTTGGCCACTGCCACGGTGCGTTGGGTGGCGGTGTAGGCGGCGCGCAGGGCATGGGTCTGCAGGCGCGCCAGGCCGATCAATCCGATGGACAACACCGCCATCGCCACCAGTGCTTCGATCAGGCCGAAGCCACCCTGCCGTCGAACTCTCGCTGTGCGCATTGTTTTCTCTGCCCTGGCGGTCTCGTCGCGTCGATGCCGGGCCTAGCGGCCGACGCGCGCCGCGGCTTGCGCGCATCGCGACCTGCGGCGGCAACGCCGGGATGAGCGGCATCGCCCGTTCGTGCTCTGGTTATTCGTTGCTGGGTTTGCCGATCGGCGCGCGGCCGATCACCGGCCAGCGGCGGGCGCTGCCGGTCGTCGTGGCGGTGTTTCGGCTGGGCGGCGGCGGATGAGCGCGCGCCTCGGTGCTGGCAGTGGAGACAAGATCGGCGCCGTGAAGGCGCCAGCGGCAGGTCCGCCGCCCCTCAGCGGGTCAGCCGCCAGTAGAGTTGCGGCAGCTTGCGCGGCAACTCGCCGGCGTCGCGCAGCAGCGCGTAGCCGTGGCTGCCGAACAGGTAGGGCAGATAGTCGCGGGCGCGCTCGTCGATGGTCACGCAAAAGGGTTCGAGGCCGCGCTCGCGAGCCTCGCGGATGGCGTGGCGGGTGTCCTCGATGCCGTAGCGGCCCTCGTACTTGTCGAGGTCGTTGGGCTTGCCGTCGGTGAGCAGCAGGAGGATGCGCTGGGTCGCCGGCTGCGCGGCGAGCTGCGCGCTGGCGTGGCGGATGGCCGCGCCCATGCGCGTGTAATAGCCGGGGCGGATGGCGCCGATGCGCCCGCGCACCGCGGCGTCGTAGCGCTCGTCGAAGCCCTTCAGCGCGTGGTAGCGGACGTGCTCGCGGCGCCGCGAGGAGAAGCCGGCGAGGGCGAAGCGGTCGCCGGTGGCGGCCAGCGCCTCGGCGAACAGGAACAGGCTGTCGCGGATCACGTCGATGACGCGCTGTTCGTCGTTGACGTAGCTGTCGGTGGACAGCGACAGATCGGCGAGCAGCAGGCAGGCGAGATCGCGCTGGGCGTTGCGCAGATCGCAGAACAGCCCGGCTTCGGCCGGCACCGCGCCGCGGGCGCGCTCCGCGGTGCGCAGGATCCAGGCATCGATGTCCACCTCGGCGCCGTCCGGCTGGCCGCGAAACCACTGCCGGGTCGGCTTGAGCGACTCGAACTGCGCGCGCAGCCGGCGCGCCTGGCCGCGCAGCCGCGGCGGTAGCTCGCGCGGCGCGGCATCGCGCGCCAGCAGCGCTTGCAGGCGGCAGTGGTCGGGCAGCAGGCAGCCGCGTTTGAAGTCCCACTCCGGCAGCGGCAGACCCTCGCCGAGGGGGATGTCGTCGTGTGCCGCAGAGGGCAGGTCGAGATCGAAACGCAGTCGCGATGCCGCCGGCTGCTGGTCGCGCGCCACGCTCATGATGTCGAGGTCGTTGGCGGTGCGCCGCGCGTCCTCGTCCTCGGCGTCGTCCGCGGTGCGGTCGACCTTGGCGTATTCGGCCCAGGAGAACAGGCTCTCCAGGCGGAAGGCGAGCAGGCCGTCGCGGCCATCCGGTTGGTCGACGCGCTCGGCGCGGCGGCTGCGATCGTCGCCCTCCTGGCGACCTTGCGCGGGTCGCTCCTGCGCCTGCGCGTCGTCCGGCTCGGTGGCCGCTTGCGCGGCCGGCGGCAGCGGCGGCGCCGGGTGCAGCCACAGCGGCACCGGCTGCGGCGCACGGCGCGCGGCCGGCAGGGGCGGCGCGTCTGCGCGCGGTTCGCGCAGCGCGGCGCGGATGGCGCGCTCGGCGGCGGCTTCGTCGTCGGGCAGCGCCCGCGGATCGGGGCGCAGCGCGAGCAGCGCCTCGGCCAGCCGCCGGTAGCGCGCCGCCAGCCCGGGGTAGCGCGCCAGCGCGCGGCGCGTCTGCCGCTGGCTGCGCGCCAGCCAGTGGCCGCCGTCGCCGTGAGTATTGCTATCGCCGTCGCCGTCGCCTTGGCCACCGTCGTCGGTGGGTGCCGACACCGCGGCCAGGGCCGCCAGCCAGAGGTACAGTTCGCGGTTCAGCGCGCGCTCGGGGAACACCGCCAAGCGGCGCGGCAGGCGCAGGGATTCGGCGTCGCGCCAGGCCAGTTCCACCGTGTCGCCGCCGCCGGCGATGCGCTCCAGCCAGCTGCGCCGCGCGTGGTGTGCGGTGGCGGTGGCGGTTTCCACGCGCAGCCCGCCCTCGCCGCCGAGGGCGCGAAACAGCAGGCCGACGGCGTCGCGCAGCTCGTCCAGCGCGACCGCGGCCTCCGGGTACTCGCGCTGCGCGGCGCCGGTGATCAGGCGGTGCCAGATTTGGCCGACGTATTCCTCCACCTCAGGGCTCCCGGCGCGTCGCTCGGGCGGGCCTGCGGCGGCGCAGCGCGCTGAGGTCGACGGGCTGCGCCGGCGGCGGTGCGGCGCGCGCGGCGCGGCGGTCGGATTTGTCCAGCGCTGGCTGCCCGGCGACCCAATGTAACGGTGGGGGTGGCGCTGCGCTGGCGTCGCGCCGCGCGCAGTCGGACTCGCAGGCGCTGACGCACTGCAGGCACTGGGTGCAGTTGAACATGCGCCGCTTCAGGCTGCGCGGCTTGAGGCGCATCGGACAGGCGTGGTCGCAGGCGTTGTCGCAATCGAGGCAGGCGCTGGCCTGGCGGCGCTCGAATTGCACCACTTGCGCCCTGCGGTTGGCCATCCAGGCCAGGCTCTGGAATACGCCCAGCGCGCAACCGAAGCGGCAGAACAGGTGGCGGGCGAAGAGAAAGTCGACGCTGAAAAACAGTGTCGCCACGCCGATGAAGGCGGCCTGCCGCGGTGTGCTCGACAGGCTGAGCAGCCCGCCCCAGACCTCCGCCGGCGGCAGCAGGTAGCAGAGCAGGCTGACGCCCCAGACGAAGGCCATGCCCAGCGCCGTGACGACCCAGATCAACCACCACAGCGGCGCGCTGCGAAAGCCGGGGCGGCGCTGGTTGTCCCACAGGCTGTGCTTGCCGCAGGCGCGCGACAGCGCGGCGTTGAGCAGCTCGACCACCGAGAAGTGCGGGCACAGCCAGCCGCAGTACAGCCGCCCCCAGCGCCAGGCGCTGCCGAGGATCAGCGCGGCCAGCAGCGCCAGCGGCAGGAAGCCGCGCAGCACGATGCTGGCCGCGGCCTGTACGCCGTCGATCTCGCCGCGCTGCAAGGCGGCAAGGCCCAGTGTCCACGGCTGTCCGAAGACGATCAGGTAGTCGAGATTCAGGTCGTAGCGAAAGATGTCCAGCGGCGGCGCCAGCAGGAACAGGGCGAAGAAGCCCGCGCGCAGCAGCAGGCGCTGGCGCTGGCGGCGATCCATCAGCTATCGCGCTCGCCGGCTGCGCCGCGCTCGGCCAGCGCGCCGATCAGTGGGTAGCGGTAGGGCTGCCCGGCCAGTGCCTTCACCAGGCCGAGCACACCGAGCAGGATCAGCGCCGAGTGACAGCAGGTGAAGTAGAGGATCAGCACCACCCAGGTGGTGGGCTGGTCGTAGCCGCCGAGGAGCAGGATCAGCCCGTTGGCCAATACCAGCAGCACCCCGGCGAGCAGGCTGGCGGCGATGGTCTGGCGGCAGTGCTGGCGCGCCAACGGCGCCTGTGCGGCGGGGCGCCGCGCCAGCCATAGCTGGGCGAGGAAGGCCAGACCGGGGGCGATCAGCAGATTGGCCAGGTACAGCGACTCGGCCCACACGGCGATATCGCGGGCGGCGCGTTCAGGCGAAGTGTGCATCTATGACCTCCAGTAGTGCGGCGACGGTATCGGCGTCGTCGGAGAGCGGCTCGGCCAGCGCCGCGCGGCAGGCCGCGCGCGGCGCCACGCCGGAGCGCATCAGCGTCGCCGCGTAGACCAGCAGACGGGTCGAGGCGGATTCCTCCAGATCGTGGTCCTCCAGCGCGCGCAGCGAGGCGGCCAGCGCCACCAGCCGAGCCGCCAGTTCGGCGTCGACGCCGGCCTCGGTGGCGACGATGTCGCCCTCGATCGCCGCCTCGGGGTAGTCGAAGCGCAGCGCCACGAAGCGCTGCCGGGTGGAGGGCTTCATGCCCTTGAGCAGATTCTGGTAGCCGGGGTTGTAGGACACCACCAGCATGAATTCCGGCGGTGCGCGCAGGCGCTCGCCGGTGCGCTCGATGGGCAGCAGGCGGCGGTCGTCGGACAGCGGGTGCAGCACCACGGTGGTGTCCTTGCGCGCCTCGACCACCTCGTCGAGGTAGCAGATCGCGCCCTCGCGCACCGCGCGGGTCAACGGGCCGTCCTGCCAATAGGTGCCGGCGTCGCCGATCAGGTGGCGGCCGACCAGATCCGCGGCGGTCAGGTCGTCGTGGCAGGCGACGGTGTACAGCGGCCGGCCGAGGCGCGCCGCCATGTGCTCGACGAAGCGCGTCTTGCCGCAGCCGGTCGGCCCCTTGAGCAGCACCGGCAGGCGGTTGCCGTGGGCGTGCTCGAATAGCGCGACCTCGTCGCCCTGCGGCGCGTAGTAGGGCGCTTGCTGTGCGGTGCTGAGTGGCTCGACGTTCGCGCTCATGCGGGTGCTCTCCGTAGTCATTGCAGGTTCAGGCCGCAGGCGAGGCCGATGCGGGGCCGGGCTCAGGCGCGGTCAGCCGAGCAGCAGCGCGGCCGGCGGCGGGCCGGCGGCGCGATCCGGCGTCTGCTGGTACTCGGTGAGCAGCGCCGGCTGCCCGGCGCGGGCGAGGGCGGGGCGCTTGCCCCGCCCTGCCGGTCAGGCCGCGCTGGCCTCGGCGGCGGCGACCGGCTCGTCACCCTTGACGAAAAAGGCCACCACGTAGCAGATCAGCCCGGCGAGGAACACCACCCCGGCCAGCTCGCGCATCCAGTAGAACATCGCGATCTCTTCCTGCACCACCATGAAGGACTGCGGATTGTCCGAGTAGCGCTGCAGCCAGACCTGCAGGATGCCGGCGCCGGTGAGGAACAGGGTGATGAACACCATGGACACGGACATCAGCCAGAAGGACCACATCTCCACCACCTGCGAGCGGCGATTGGCGGCGACCTCGCCGCGCAGGATCGGCATGGCGTAGCTGATGATGGTCATCACGATCATCGCGTAGGCACCGTAGAAGGCCATGTGGCCGTGGGCGGCGGTGATCTGCGTGCCGTGGGTGTAGTAGTTGATCGGCGACAGGGTGTGCAGAAAACCCCACACGCCGGCGCCGAGAAAGGCCATTACGCCGGTGCCCAGCGCCCACAGCACGGCCGCCTTGTTGGGGTGCTCACGCTTGCGCTGGTTGACCATGTTGAAGGCGAAGATGGTCATCATGAAGAAGGGGATCGGCTCCAGGGCGGAGAAGATCGAACCCAGCCACTGCCAGTACTCCGGCGTGCCGATCCAGTAGTAGTGGTGGCCGGTGCCGATGATGCCGGTGATCAGCGCCATGGCGATGATCACGTACAGCCACTTCTCCACCACCTCGCGGTCGACGCCGGTGGTCTTGATCAGCACGAAGGCGAGGATCGAGCCGAGGATCAGCTCCCACACGCCCTCGACCCAGAGATGCACCACCCACCACCAGTAGAACTTGTCCAGCACCAGGTTATCCGGGTTGTAGAAGCTGAACAGGAACAGCACCGCCAGCCCGACCAGGCCGGTGAGCAACACCAGATTCACCACCGTCTTGCGCCCGGCGAGGATGGTCATGCCGACGTTGAACAGAAAGCCCAGCGCGACGATGACTATGCCCACCTTGGTGATGGTCGGCTGTTCGAGGAATTCGCGGCCCATGGTCGGCAGCAGATCGTTGCCGGTCATCCTGGCCAGGCTGGCGTAGGGCACCAGCAGGTAGCCGAGCACGGTCAGCGCGCCGGCGACGAGGAATATCCAGAACAGCACCAGCGCCAGCTTCGGGCTGAACAGCTCGCGCTCGGTTTCCTCGGGCACCAGAAAATAGGTCGCTCCCATGAAGCCGAACAGCAACCAGACGATCAGCAGGTTGGTGTGCACCATGCGCGCGACGTTGAAGGGGATCTCCGGAAAGAGGAAATCGCCGACCACGTACTGCAGGCCGAGGATCAGCCCGAACAGCACCTGGGCGATGAACAGCCCGATGGCGGCGATGAAGTACGGCTTGGCGACCGCTTGCGATTGGTATTGCATGATTCTCTCCTCGCCCTTAACCCTGAATGTTCGGCGGCCAGTCGCCGTCATCGATTTCGCTGGCGTACTTGAGGAATTGGGCGACGGCCTCCAGCTCCTCCTCGCTGAGGTTGAACTGCGGCATGCTGCGGCGGCCGGGAATGCCATCCACCGGACGGCTGGCGATGAAGCCCTTGATGGCGTCGGTGGACTCGCCGAAGCGGTTGTAGACGTTGGCCAGCTCCGGCGCGAAATAGGCGCCCTCGCCCATCAGGGTGTGGCAGCCGATGCAGTTGTTCTCCTCCCACACGCGCTTGCCCAGAGCCACCGTTTCGTCGATGGCACCGCGGTTGTCGCGCTCGGGGAGTTCGCGGCTGGTATCGAAGGTCAGCACGAGAAACAGGAGGATGAAGAATACCGATCCCCCGTAATAGATGTTTCTCGCCATGCCCTTGGTGAAGACTTCGCTCATGGCGCACCTGTGTGATGGTTGTTGTTTCGGCGCCCATTAGACGGGGTGGCATGGCGGGGCCTCATTGACCAAAGTCAAACCGCTCCCGTCAGGTATTTCGCGGCGGCTCGGGCGCAGAGAAAGCCCGGCGCCACGGCTGCGCTTCCCCCGCCGGAGCTTGCTCAGTGGCTCGTACCCGCCGAGCGGGTGATCTTGTTCCACACGTTGTACTTGCCCACCGGGCGGCTCATGGGCAGGCGCTTGACCTCCTCCAGCGTGTCGCCGTCGTAGACCACCACCGCGCCGTCCTGCTCCCAGATCGACAGCAGCGCGTAGCGCCCGTCGCGGGTGAACTCGACGTGGCCGGAGGTCTTGCCCGGCGCCGGCCGCAGGGTTTCGACGATCTCCAGCGTCGCCTTGTCGATCACGTGTACCGCGTCTTTGTGCGGGCCGAAGAACACGTCCACCCAGGCGTATTTCGAATTCTCGTGGCTGCGCATGAAAAAGCCCGGGCCGAGGGTGTCGATGCGCTTCACCGTCTGCCAGTTGGCCATGTCGATAAAGCTGATCTCGCCGTCTTTCAGGTTCGGCGTCGCCAGCACCGTGGTGTCGCGCCACGGCCAGCTGATGCCCGAGCCCAGATGCGGCATGCCCGGCAGGTCGAGATCGGCGATCTTGCGCCCGACGATCAGATTGACCACCTGCCCGCGCGCCTCGCCGCCGCGCGAGGCGCCGATCACATGCTCGTAGGGCTGGTCGAAGAAGAAGTCGTCGAGGTAGTCGTCGAGGCGGATTCGCCGCACCGGAAAGCGGCCGGTCTCGGCCAGCCCCTCGGTCATGCCGTCCGGCTGGTCGCTGTCGCGGTAGTCGTGTACGTAGCCGTTGTAGATCGCCGGCGGGTCGTCCATGTAGGGGATCTCCCAGACCTCCTTGATGTCCTTCAGCGCGGCGATGAAGCTCTGCCGCGGCGGCGCGTCGTAGACCGCCGAGACGCGCGAAGTCTCGCCCAGCCCGTCGCCCACCGCGATCACCTTGAGCGGCGACAGGTCGCGCGCGTCCAGCAGCACCAGGCTGTGCGGCAGGTAGTTGCCGACCATCACGTAGCGGTCGTCGGCGGAGACGGCGGCGTTGCGCGTGTTGATACCGGCGCGCACCTCGGCGACCACCGCCAGCTTGTACATATCGAACTTGCTGATCCAGCCGTCGCGCGAGGCGAAGTAGACGAAGCGCCCGTCCGAGCTGTACTTCGGCCCGCCGTGCAGCGCGTAGCGCGATTTGAAGCGGTGGATGACTTCAAAGCGGTCGCCGTCGAGCACGCTGACGTGGTGATCGCCGGACTCGACCACCAGAAACAGATTCAATGGGTCGGCCTCGTAGAGCGGCTCGGCGCTGCGCGCGTCGCCCTCCAGCAGATCCGGCCGGTGCACCACCTGCGAGGCACGGATGTCAGCCTCGCTCCACTGCGGCGGCGTCGCCGGCGGGCTGTAGATGTACTCGACCAGCGCGGCGATGGCGGCTTCATCGAGTTGCTCGCCGAAGGCCGGCATCTGCGTCGCCGGCAGGCCCTCGGCGATGGCCCGCTGCGCCCGCGGCTTGCGCAGCCGCTTGAGGTTCCCCGGCAGCAGCGCCGGCCCGATACCGCCGAGGCGCTGGCCGCCGTGGCAGGCGGCGCAGTGCTGCCCGAACAGGGCCGCGGCGTCTGCGGCGGAATCGCTCACCGGCGCAGCCGCCGCGCCGGCCATCGGGCTGGCGGCGGCCAGCAGCCAGGCCAGCAGCCAGGCCAGCGGCATAGTCAGCAGCCTGGCCGGCAGCCGGGCTTGCACCTCGGCGAGGGTCGCTTGCACGCTGCTCATCCCCTTAACTGGCGACGCGGATTTCGCGCAGTTTCAGCGCCACCGGCCGCGGGCTGTCGTCGGCGTAGTCGGCCGGGGCGATGCCCAGCTCCGCGTCGTCGAGGTAGCAGGCCGGATCCTCCCACCAGGGGTCGCCGCTGGTCTGGAAGGCGCGCACGCGGGTGTTGCCGCCACAGATGGCCTGTTCGGTGCAGACTCGGCAGCGTCCGCGCAGTTGCCGCGGGCGCTGCTTGAGGCCGGCCAGCAGCGGGTCGGACAGATCCTGCCAGATCTGCGAAAACGGCCGATCCTTCACGTTGCCGAGGTTGTAGTTCCACCAGAAGGTGTCCGGGTGGACGTTGCCGAGGTTGTCGATGTTGGCGACGTTGATACCCGAGGCGTTGCCGCCCCACTGCTCCAGTCGCGCGCGCAGCTGCGGCAGGTGGTCGGGGAAGCGTCGCTCGGCCCAGCGCAGCAGATAGACGCCGTCGGCGTCGTTGTTGCCGGTGACGTAGTCGCGCTCGACGCCTGCCGCGACGTCGGCCAGCGCCGCCTCAAACAGGCAGTCCATGGCCACGCGGGTGATGTGGTGCGTCACGTCGTTCTTGCGGTGGCGATCACCGCGCCCGCCATAGTTGAGGTGCGAGAGATAGAACTTGTCGACGTCCTCGTCGCGCATCAGCGCCAGCAGATCGGGCAGTTCGTGGGCATTGTCCTGGGTGAGGGTGAAGCGCAGGCCGACCTTGATGCCGGCGTCGCGGCACAGGCGCAGCCCGTGCATCGACTCGTCGAAGGCACCCAGGCGGCGGCGGAAGGCGTCGTGGGTGGCGCGCAGGCCGTCGATGCTGATGCCGAGGTAGTCGTAGCCGATGGCCGCCAGCGTGTCGATGTCGCGGTCTTCGATCAGCGTGCCGTTGGTCGACAGCGCGGTGTAGAAGCCGCTGGCCACGGCGCGTCGCGAGATGTCGTAGATGTCCGGGCGCAGCAGCGGCTCGCCGCCGGAGAGGATCAGCACCGGCACGCCGAAGCCGCGCAGGTCATCCATCACCGCGTAGACCTGCGCGGTGTCCAGCTCGCCGGGGAAGTCGATATCCGCGGACACCGCGTAGCAGTGCTTGCAGGTCAGGTTGCAGCGGCGTACCAGATTCCAGATCACCACCGGGCCGGGCGGCTCACGGCGCGGGTAGCCCTGCGCCGGCGGGATGACGGGTGGCGCGATCAGCTCGCGCATGAATTGGCTGACTCGGAACATGGCGGTCTCCGTTCGCAACTTGCTGCGATGTTCGCCGCGCCGCCGCAGGCGCGGCATTGATGTAAGGGCACCTCAAAAAAACAGTCTTTTTCCGCGATTGCGGCGTCAGCGCCGTGCTCGAATCCTCATGTATCCCTTATACACTGCGGTTCTGCGCGCGGCGCTTCCTTGCACTCACGAAAAAATTCGGATTTTTAGCGGTGCCCGCAAGGCAATTGCTAGCCGGAGAAGCGCATGCCGGTCTTCTTCAGGATCGCGCTGGAGTAGAGCACCCGCCAGTCGCGGCAGGCATAGCCGAGCAGTGCGGCGATCTCGTCGGCGACCTGGGCGGCCTTGGCATCGGTCTCGGCGCGCGAGCGGCCGTGGACCATGGCGAACAGGTTGTAGGGCCAGTCCGGCGGGTGCCGCGGGCGGCGGTAGCAATGACTGACGAAGGGCAGCGCGCCGATCCGCTCGCCGAGCGCCATCACCCGATCATCCGGCACATCCCAGACCGTCATGCCGTTGCTGCGATAGCCGAGCCGGTAGTGGTTGGGCACCGCGCCGATGCGGCGCATGCGGCCGTCGGCCTGCATCGCGCGCAGGCGTTCGAGCAGCTCGGCTTCGGCGATGCCCAACCCGGTGGCGATCTGCGCGTAGGGCTCGGCCACCAGCGGCAGGCCGGACTGGGTGGCGAGTACGATCTGTCTGTCTAGTTCGTCGTGGGTCATGGTCACCGAGCCTCAGGCCGCCAGGTGCAGGCCGACGAAGAACTCCGCTTCCTTCGGCATGTTGTGTACCGCCAGCCCGGTCTCCGCCTGGATGGCATCCAGGGTCGCGCGCTGCGCGGCCAGCGAATCTGTGGCCAGCACGAACCACATGTTCAGGCGGTGCTCGCGGCGGTAGTTGTGGGCCACCTCCGGGTGGGCGTTGACCTGCTCGGTGACCTCGGCGAAGCGCGCCTCGGGCACGGCGATGGCGCACAGCGACAGGGCGCCGCCGAGCTTCTCCGCGTTGTACAGCGGGCCGAAGCGCGACAGCAGCCCGCTGTCGAGCAGCGCGCGCAGGCGCGCCAGCAGCTCGCCCTCGTCGCAGCCGAGGGCCTCGGCGGCCGCGGCGTAGGGGTGGCTGCAGATCGGAAAGCCGCACTGCAGCTGGTTGACGATGCGCCGGTCGAGCTCGTCCAGCGGCGTCGCTGCCGGGGTCGTCTCAGCCACGGTAACGCGCCCCGCGCTGCTTGAAGCAGCGGCTGGAGAACAGCAGCTCACGCGGCAGGCCCGCCGCACCTGCGCGCAGGGCCAGCTCGTCGACCTGCGCGTGCACCGCGTCGCGGTCGCGGCCGTGGACCATGCTGAACAGGTTGTAGGGCCAGTCCGGCGGGCGCCGCGGACGCTGGTAGCAGAGGGTCACCGGCGCGGCGCGGCCGAGGCGCTCGCCGAGTTCGTCGACTCGCGCGTCCGGCACGTCCCAGACCACCATCGCGTTGGCCCGCCAGCCCAGCGCGCGGTGGCGTACCACCACGCCGAAGCGGCGAATGCGCCCGTCGGCGCGCAGCGCGGCGATGGCGTCGAGCACCTCGCCCTCGGCGCAGCCGATCTGCCGCGCCACGCAGGCGTAGGGCCGCGGCTGCAGCGGCAGGCCGTCCTGTATCGCGCCGATCAGCGCCTCGACCAGCGCCGCCGGGATGCGGCCCGGCTGCCGTCGCGGCGCGGCGGCGCTGGGCGATGCCCGGGGGTGATTCGGGCGGTCGTCCGCGCGGCGGTGCGGATCCTTGCCGAGGCTGAAACCGAGGTCGATGTGGTGGTCGCGGAGCATCGGCAGATCCATCACCGCGTAGCCGCTGCGCGCCTCGATGCGCGCCAGCGTTGCGTCCAGCGCCGCGCGGTCTGCGGCAGCGGCGACGAACCACAGGTTGAAGCGGTGCTCGCGGGCGTAGTTGTGGTTGACCTCGCGGCAGTCGTTGACGATGGCCGCGACGCGCTGCAGATCCGCCTCCGCCAGCGCCATCGCCGCCAGCGTGCTGGCGCCGATGCGGTTGATGCCGAACACCGGGCCGACGCGGCTGACGGCGCCGCGCGCACTCAGTCGGCGCAGCGTATCGAGCACCTCGCCCTCGCTGCAATCGCAGGCGGCGGCCAGCGCGGCGTAGGGCCGTTCGAGCAGCGGGAAGTCGTGCTGAAAGCCGTCGAGCAGGCGCGCTTCGAGTGCGTTGACGTCCATCGTCGATCTCCTGCGCTGCTACAGCCCGATGCGGTGCGCACGGCTGGTGAAAAAGATCCCCGAGGGGCTGGCCGCCGGCAGGCTGTGCAGCTCGTCGAGCGTCGCCGTGTCGTAGATGCGCACGACATTCTCGTCGCGCACCGAGACCCAGACCGCCTCGCCACGCGGGGTGAACTCCATGTGCAGCACCGCCTTGCCCGGCTTGAGCGTGGCCGCCACGGCCAGCGATTCGGCGTCGATCACCTGCAGGCTGTCGTTGCGCGGCAAGGCGAAGTTGACCCACAGCTGGCGACCGTCCGGGCGCGCCATGATAAACACCGGCTGGCCGTGTACGGCGATGCGCCCGACCTCGCGCCAGTCGCGCCGGTCGAGCACCAGCACCTGGTGGGCGCCGACCGCCGGCAGGAAGGCGTAGTCGCCGGCGATCGCCCAGCCCTCCAGATGCGGCATCTTGTACACCGGCAGTTTTTCCGCGCCGCGGCCGTAGCCCGGCAGCACGCGGGTGACGCCCTTTTCCGGGTGCCACAGGTCGAGCAGCGCCAGGCCATCCTCGCCGAACAGCCCGGCCAGATAGTGGCGGCCGTCGGGGGTGATCAGGGCATCGTAGGGCAGCCTGCCGACATCGCGGAACTTGCTGATCTGCGGCGCGGCGGGATCGCTGAAATCGGCGATCCAGATCTCCCCGGCGTCGTACAGGCTGAAGACGAAGCGCTGCCCCGGCGCGTCGACCAGGCCGACGGTCTTGGAGCGCTCGCCGTCGGCGCCGATGGCCGGGATGTCGGCGACCAGCGCGAGGGTGTCGGCGTCGAACACGCGCACCCCGCCGGGCACGTAGTTGGAGACGGCCACCAGCCGCCCGTCCTGGGAGATGGCGCCGCCGATGGCGTTGCCGGCCTGGACCACGCGCTTGACGATGCGCGCGCGCAGCAGATCGACCTTGGTCAGCCCGCCGTCGCGGCCGAAGACGTAGGCGTAGCGCGCGTCGCGCGAGTAGACCAGCGAGGCGTGGGAGAGATCGCCGAGGCCCTCGATGCGCGCCAGGCTGCGTTTGCCGCTGTGTTCGACCACTTGCACGCTGCCATCGGCGCGCTCGATGATGATGCCCAGATCGCCGCTGCCGCGCAGTGGTGTCTGTGCGCAGCCGGCGAGCAGGCTCGCCGCGGCCAGCGCGGCGATGAGTGATTTCTTCATTGCTCGGCCCTCCCGCTGCGCAGGGTGTCCACCAGCCAGTCGATATCCGCCGCGTCGAGCAGCGGGCCGAAGGGCGGCATCGGCGTGCCCGGGCGGCCGTGGCGGATGGTCGCGACGAGCAGCTCGTCGCTGTATTGCGCCAGACGCGCGGCGGTCAGCGCCGGGCCGAGGCCGCCCTTGAGCGTCATGCCGTGGCAGGAACCGCAATCCTGTTTGAGCAGGTGAAAAAGATCGCGCTGGCGTTCGGCGGAAGGGGCGGATTGCCCCGTCGAGCCGGCAGCCAGCGCGCCCTGAAAAAAGGCGGCGCCACCACTGGTGCAAAGCGCCGCTGCGAAAAGAAGCGGCCTGGCCAGTGCGGCGCGCGGGCGGCACCGCTCACAGCGGTGCATGGCCAGAGCCCTGCGACTGCCGATCACCGCCGGGCGGCTGCGCCGCGGCGTGTAGCAGCGCATCGCGTTGCGCCTCGGCGGCCGGCTCCGCGCGGTGCCGCGTGGCGTCGGCCGGATCGAACCAGTCGAGATGCTCGGCGAGCGAGACCACCGCGCCGATGACCACCATCGCCGGTGCACCGATGCCGGCATCGCGCACCCGTGCGGACAGTGTGTCGAGGCGCGTCAGCAGGCGGCGCTGGCGCGCGGTGGTGCCGCGTTCGATGACCGCCACGGGGGTGGCCGAGTCGCGCCCGGCGGCGATCAGCTCGCGGGCGATCTGGTCGAGATGAGCGACGGCCATGTACAGGCACAGGGTCAGATCGGGGGCGGCCAGTGCGCGCCAGTCGAGATCCAGCGGCTCGTCGCGCCGGCAGTGGCCGGTGACCAGCTGCACGCCGTGGGCCAGGCCGCGGTGGGTCAGCGGGATGCCGGCATAGGCCGAGCAGGCTGCCGCGGCGGTGATGCCGGGGACGATTTCGAAAGCGATGCCCTGTGCGGCGAGCGCCAGCGCCTCTTCGCCACCGCGGCCGAAGACGAAGGGATCGCCGCCCTTGAGGCGCACTACGCGGTGTCCGCCGCGCGCCAGATTGAGCAGCAATTGGTTGATCTCATCCTGCGGCAGCGCGTGGCTGCCGGCTTGCTTGCCGACGAACAGGCGCGTCACGCCGGCGGGAATCAGGTCGATGATCGGCGCGGAAACCAGGCGGTCGTAGACCACGACGTCCGCCGACTGGATCAGGCGCAGGGCCTTCACGGTCAGCAGGTCGGGATCGCCGGGGCCGGCGCCGACGAGGGCGATGCAGGGTTCAGGGTTCATGTCTCCACCTCGCACTTTGTGATTGTTGGGCGTGGATGGTGGGGCGGTGGGCGGCGGCCACCGTGGGCCGCCGCCGCCGCGCGATGGTGCGGATCAGTAGACGTCGTGCACCGTGTTGTAGACATTGAACTTGCCGGTCGGGGTCACCAGACGTTCATCCTTGATGACCTTCTTCAACTGGCGGGTCTTGTCGTCGACCACCACCAGTGCCGACTGCTGGGTCTTGCCGTTCCACACCGAGAACCAGACCTCGTCACCGGCCTTGTTGTACTCCGGCTGGACGACGCGCTTGGGCCCTTCGCCGAGTTCCGCCCATTCGGCGATCGGCAGCACCTGGAAGCCGCCGTCGAGGTCGTCGACGCTGAATACCGCTACCGACTGGCTGATCGCCTCGACCGGGTTCAGCGGGGTGTCGACCCAGAGGTTCTTCGAGTTGGGGTGCGATTTGACGAACAGCGAGCCACCACCCTGGCCCTTGAGTACGCGCACCACCTTCCAGGCGTGGTCCGGGTGGCCCT
>Ga0316187_10001422_pt1 | contig 20606 bp, 24 predicted proteins | sample CroRivburrow1_MG_FD_204927 | JGI IMG/M metagenome (GOLD analysis project Ga0316187, IMG submission 204927) | Coastal sediment microbial communities from Maine, United States - Cross River worm burrow 1 | ecosystem: Environmental > Aquatic > Marine > Coastal > Sediment | place: USA: Maine...
CCACCCCGAATGTAGGGGAGGGGCTTGCCCCCTCCCGCGTGAGCCCGCAAGGGGCTCCCCTACAATGCCGACGCCGTCCGCCTGCGAACCACCCGGATGTACCTCCACCAGATCGGGGTCCAAGTTCCCAGCTCTCAGTGCCTCATTGCCCCACTGTCCCAAAGGCCGGCCGAAGGAACGCCGGCCGCCCCAACCCCCAAGCCCCCAAAGATCGGACGGACGTAGTCCGGCCGCCTCAACCCCTGGGGCGGGTGGGTGGGCGAGGGTCAGGGTAGGAACGAGCGTAGAAGTTCCAGGTCGCGGCGATGGCCTTCGCCGTCGTCGCCCAGCGGCGTCTCCAGGATCATTGGCCTGCCATGCCAGCGGGGGTCGTTGACCAGACGCTCGAAGACTTCGAGGCCCAGATGGCCCTCACCCAGATTGGCGTGACGGTCCTTGTTCGATCCTTGTGGATGACGGGAGTCATTGAGATGGAGGCAGCTGGGCTCGTCGGGGCCGAAGAGATCCTGAGCCTGTTGAAAGAACGCCTCGTAGCCCGCCTCATCGTCGATGGGATGACCGGCGGCGAAGGCGTGACAGGTATCGACGCAGAGGCCGAGATTTCCCTCGCACTGGGCCCGATCGACGATTGCTGCAAGCTGCTCCAATCGGTGGCCGATGAGAGTTCCCTGCCCTGCGGTGTTCTCCAGGAGGACCCTGGTGTGACATTCGGGGCGGGCAGCGAAGACTTCGTGGAGGGATTCCGCAATGCGATCGATCCCCTTCTCTTCTCCAGCGCCCAGGTGGGCGCCGGGATGCACCACGAGTCCCGGGACCCCCAGTCGGTGACAGCGATCCAACTCGTCGCCGAGGGTCGCTCGCGAGCGTCGGAGATTGTCTGGATTGGTCGCGGCGAGATTCACCAGATAGGTGGAGTGAGCTACCAGGGTCGAGATCTCGCTATCTCGGAGCTCCTGCTCGAACCGCTCCACGTCGGTTTCTGTGAGCGGTTTTCCCTCCCACTGGCTGGCGTTCTTGACGAAGATCTGAATGGCGTTGCAGGTCAGATCGGTTCCTCTGGGGACGGCTCGGAAGACACCGCCTGCGATGGAAACATGGGCACCGAGTAGAGGCTGCATGAGAGGGCGTATCTTGCCACAACTTCGAGAGTCGAGCGCCCGGGCAGCTACCTCTTGGGTCTGTCGCTGCCGGCTGCTAGACTCCCGCCGATGCTGAGGGGGGTTACCCGAGCCTTAGGCTGGCTGACATACGGTGTCTTGCTGCTGGCGATCTTCACTTTCGCTGGCTATTTCTCGTTCAACTTGTTCGTGCGGAGCGGCGTTACGCCGGTTCCGGAGCTAGTGGGTCGGCCCGAAACCGAAATCGAAGGGCAGTTGATTGACCACGGGTTGATCTTGCGCCGGCTCTGGGCCGCGGACCGGTTCGATGAAGAAATACCCGCCGGTCACGTCTTGCAGCAGTCCCCCCGTTCTGCCAGCCTGGTCAAACGTGGGGCAGCAGTAGAAGTCGTGGTTTCGCTGGGACCGGAGCGCTTGAGGGTTCCTGCAGTCGAGGGTCAGGCTTTGCAGGCGGCGCAGGTGACCCTGACCGCATCCGGGCTGAGTATCGGCCGGGTCTTCAATGTGGTCAGCCGAGGCACGACACCGGGAACTGTCGTGCTTCAGGATCCACCGGCCGAAGCGCAAGCAGGTCGGGGCAGCGCCGTGGACCTGTTTCTGTCATCAGCCAGCCGACATGGTACCTTTGTGATGCCGGATCTCACCTACCGCAACTTCGAGAGGGTGCGTCACTTCTTCGAGCGCCGTGGGTTCCGTCTGGGCAGTGTAAAGTTCGAGCCCTACGAGGGCATTTCACCGGGAATCGTACTGCGACAGTATCCTCTTCCAGGCCACCAGTTGCGCCGGCAGGATGTCATCTCACTGGTGGTGACTACATTCGAGCGAGAAGGAGTCTGAGTCGATGTTGCTAGCACCATCCATCCTGGCGGCAGATCTGGCGGACCTGAAGACCGCAGCCGTACAGTGCAGTCAGGGCGGCGCAGACTTCATTCACGTCGATGTCATGGACGGACACTTCGTGCCGAACTTGACCATCGGGGTGCCTGTCGTCGAGGCTCTGGCCGCATGCAGCGAGATCCCCCTGGAAGTCCACTTGATGGTGAGCAATCCCGAGCGGCTGCTGGAGGAGTACCTGGATGCTGGTGCCAGTTGGCTGTCGGTTCATTGGGAGACTGCCGTTCATCTGGATCGACTCATCGGCCTGATTCAACAGAAGGGAGCTGCGGCTGGCGTCGTCTTGAATCCCGCAACTCCGATCGAGGTGCTCGAAGACATCTTGCCGATGCTGGACTTTGTCCTCCTGATGTCGGTGAATCCGGGCTTCGCTGGGCAGGCTTTTCTGCCCTATACCCTGGAAAAGGCACGCAGATTACGAGGTGCGATCGAGCGACGGTTGCTCGACGTGACGATAGCAATGGACGGTGGAATCGGTGTCGACAACATACACCAGGTCGTGGCCTCCGGAGTCGATCTTTGTGTCGCGGGATCAGCGGTTTTCGCGAGCGAGGACCCGGTTGCGGCCATGCAAGAGCTCAGGCGTCGGGCAGAATCGGAGCCGGTATGAAGAACCCGAACGCTCAAGGGGCTGTGAGCCATTCTCTGTTGCAGACCGCCGCCTTGCTGGGGGTCGTGATCCTGTCCGTGGTGGGTTGTAAGAGCTCGGGTGGCTCCAAAGTCGAGAACGACCCGATTCTCCAGTTGTCAGCTGACGAGTCCCTGGAGCGTGGAAAGGAGCTGATGGAGGCCGGCAAGTACCGGCCCGCGGTCGAGTACCTGGCGCACGCGTTCGAAGTGGCACCCAACTCGGCGAGCGGTAGGGAAGCGCTGCTGTTGTCGGCCGATGCCCTGTTCCTGGACGGTGGCGTCGCCAATTTCATCAAGGCGCAGGCGAAGTACACAGATTTCCAGAATCGGTTTCCAACCAGTGATCGTAGCGACTACGTTCAGTTCCAGATTGCCAACTGTCTGGAAAGCCAGACTCGAAAGCCTGATCGCGATCAGACTCCGACAATCGATGCGTTGAATGCCTATGAAGAGCTCGTGCGCCTGTATCCGACCAGCGAGCACGTCGATGAAGGCCAGCTGCAGATCGTGACTCTTCGGCAGGACATGGGGGAGCACGAGTTCATCATCGGCCGCTACAACATGACTCGCAAGCTCTGGCCCGCTGCTATCCACCGCTTCGAGGGGCTCCTGGAGCAGTATCCGGAATACCTCGAGACAGACAAGGTGCTGTACTTCAAGGGTTCAGCCGAGCTGCGCTGGAAGAAATGCGAGGAAGCGGATCAGACCTTCGCGCACCTGCGGTCCGAGTACCCGGAGAGCAAGTACGTGGGACAGATACCGACGAAAAGGAAGGGATGCGAATGAACCACGGGACAAGCTGGTGGACGATCGCTTGTGTTGTTTTCCTGGGTGCGTGTTCGTCATATGGTGGCTCTCAACCCGATCCGGCCGTTCAGAGCGATCTCGAGCAGATGAAGCGGCGAATCCTCGACCTCCAGGAGAAAGCCGCCATGGCGGAGGTGGAAATGGAGCGCCTGCGAGAGCAAGTAGCCAGGCTGGAGGCACGTCCCATGGTGGAGGAACCCATCGTTGAGATCGCCGTGGTCGAGCCGGTCGTCGTCGATCGGCCTGCAGTTGATTCCGGCTGGCAGGGGGCGAATTCACCACAACAAGGCGTCTTGGAGGAGTCGGATTTGCCGCTCGAGCAGGATTCGGCCGTGATGCAGCGGCCGATGGCAGATCAGGCCGAGATCAACCCCCCGATCACCGGCGACGCAGCTGATGGTTCGACGATAGCGCCCGGCAGTCCGGATGGCGGTTCCGGCACCATGGCCAATGAGCCGGTGGTACCGGCGGCACAGGCCCTCTACGACCGTGGTTACACCCTCTTCCACCAAGGTAGGTATCTGGATGCGGAGTCGAGCTTCCAGCGCTTTCTACAGGCTTACCCAAGGACAGATCTGTCGGACAATGCACAGTTCTGGATTGGCGAGAGTCGCTATGCGAGAGGTGACATCTCGGGGGCTCTGTCGGCGTTTCGTGAGACCCTTCAGCTGTACCCGGAAGGCAACAAGACTCCCGATGCCCTCGTCAAGGAGGGGGACTGTCTAGCAGGAATGGGTGACAGGGACGGTGCCCGGCAGAGCTACGAAGATGTGATTCGACGATTCCCTGGCTCGGCGGCCGCTGTCATGGCCGGTGAGAGAATCGACGATCTCCAGTAAGTCAAGGGAGCGGGTGCCGACGCTTGTGGATGGGTTCCTTGACAGGTCCCAAAATAGTGTGTACGTTCTGTTTTGGATCGTAACGGACTCATTCTAGTCGCTTTACGCGCGTTTGTTGAGGAATTCAAGGAGGTCCAGGTATGTCGCCAAGCCGCCTTATTTGCCTGGCTCTATCGCTACTGATAATCACGATGGCCGCCGGCCTAGTCGCGGATGAGACACCACCCAAGCCTCTTCATATGGTCGGGGATCATTGGACGGCTTGGGACCCACCGACTTCGCTGCCAGACGACACCGAGGTCTACATCGTGCAGCGTGGAGACACGCTTTGGGATCTAGCCGGTCAGTTCTATGGGGATCCCTATCTTTGGCCACAGCTTTGGGAGCGCAACAGCTACATTCTGGATGCACACTGGATCTACCCCGGTGATCCGTTGGTAGTCGGTGTCGAGGTGACACCTGTGGAAGACGTTCTCTCCCGGGACGACGGCGGCACCGCTGATCAGGAGCCGGAGGATGACGCTCTGGGGCTCGACTCTACGGCCACACCACCCATGCAGCTGGGCAGCGAATCCGACATCTACTGTAGCGGTTTCATCGGCCCTGTCGATCAGGCTTTCGACTTCGAGATCATCGGGTCCGAGTACTCGGGATCGTCCTATGATGACCCTCTGCGGGCTGGGTATGGCTCGAGGCAAGGCTACATCATGGACCTGAGCCTCGGTGACATCGTCTATGTCAGCGGTGGCCGAGAGGCCGGTCTGATGCCAGGCAGCGTCTTCACTGTCGTCGAGACGAAAGGCATCGTCAAGCATCCCATCAGCAAAGAGACGATCGGGGAACACTATCGCTACAATGGTCGGGTTCGGATCCTGTCGGCGCAGGACACCACCGCCATCGCCGAAATATCGCACTCCTGCCATCCCATCTCGGTCGGTGCTGTTCTGATGCCCTTTACCCCGGAACCGGTACCTCTCGCCCGGTACTCTGGAATGATCGGTCTCAACGATCCGGTCACTGAGGAGGCCCTGATAGACGCTCCGATTATCGTGCTGTCGGATGCCGGTGTGTTGTCACTCGGTCAGGGGCACGTCGTCTATATCGATCGTGGGGCCGAAGATGTCTCTCCAGGTGACCTGTTCACGATCTACCGACCGACTCCGTCGGAGATTCCGCCTTTGATCATTGGTGAGTTGGCGGTGCTGTCTGTCGGAGAGACCACGGCGGTTGCCAAGATCCTGGACTCGCGCCAGGTGGTGCACGTCGGCGATCGGCTCTCTCCGAGAGCCGACTGAGACTGCGACGAGAGCCGCAGAAAAGACCGCGCAAAACCCGTCTTGATCTGACCCCGTGCTGTGGTATTCTGAGCGTTCCTCAGAAGACACGGGGTTGGTGTGGTGACGAAGCAAAATCTAAACGGGCGCCTCTTTCAGATTGTCGATGAGTTGGTCCGCCGAGGTGTGACCCTCGACCAGGCCAAGCGCGAGTTCGAGAAGCAATACATCGTCGCCATGCTCCGCACCAACGAGGGCAATCTGACCCGCACGGCCAAGTACATGGGAGTCCACCGGAACACCCTGCGCAACAAAGTCTGCGATCTGGGAATCGTCGCCGGTGACTACGTTGCTCCCACCTCGAGCCGCCGCCGCTCTCAGCGGCACTGAAGTTTCTTCTCATCCCCATGTCAGGATGTACCGGCAGTATCGGTCTGTGGGCCGCTGTGCGGGCTGCCATGTTGGCGGCTCAGCGGTGCCAATTTGCCACTTTCGGAAGGAGTCCCTTGTGGCTTCGAGAGGCTCTCCAAGATTGCCGAGAAGCCAGGTAGTCATTGGTGATACTGGGCTTCGGTCGGTCGCGTGGCACACGATTTGCTAAAATAGGCCTCCTGAGGGCCCATATGGGTGCCCGGGCGGCAATCGCCGATGGTGAGACGATCGACCGCCAGACTCTCCAAGAACTAAAAAGACCAGACTCTCGATGAACCGGAACACTCTGGTTGCAGAGTCAGTGAAGAGCAGACGTCATTGTTGTATGAACCGATAGAGCCCGCCGCGTTGCAGTTCTTCAAGCGCAGTCGCACCATGAGGGTGGTGATCGCCACGGCTCTGTTCCTGGTTGTCTCGTTCAACTCTCCGCCAACCCTGCCCTCCGTACCGGAACTCCGGCAGGAACCCCCGAGCCCAGAGGAGATTTACCTTCTCGAGGAGGTTGCCGAGTGGGTGCTGGGCAAGCCACTGTCGGAGGACTTCAGCGCCTTCAGCGAAGCGGACGTGGTAGCGGCAGTCCGTTCCCGACCGCGGAGCTTCGATCTCTTCAGGAAGTACGGAGGAGCTTCCTCACGATGGGACCTGGTTCAGAGCATGCCCTACGGCGATCTGATTCGGTCAACAGCGCAGCGCTATCAAGTGGACAGCCTCCTTCTGGCTTCGATCGTGGAAGCCGAGTCGGGATTCAATCCGTACGCCATCTCGCCGCAGGGAGCGCTGGGACTGATGCAGATCATGCCCGAGACTGCCAATCCCTTTTCGGTAGACGACCTGCTGGAGCCGGCCGTCAACATCGACCTCGGGGCGCGCTATATCGCCAAGATGCTGAGGGATTTCGATGGGGATGTGGCTCTCGCTCTAGCCGGCTACAACTCAGGGCCCGGAAACGTTAGGCGGTTCGGTGGCATGCCGCCATTTCGCGAGACGCGGGACTATGTCGACCGCGTGCTGAGCCGCTACGTGGAGCACCACCGAGACATCTGGCAGTCATCGGGCGATCAGGATTTCCTGTTCTGACAGGTTGAATCTGGAGAAGCTCTGGAGGAGGGATCCCCGTCAGGGGATCGTCCTACTGGGGCTTGGCGTTCGTGTTGCTGGCAGCGTCATCCTGATCATTGGAGTCTTTGTCGCTCTTCAGGCCGCTCTTGAAGTTGCGAATACCCTCACCAAGGCCTTTCCCGAGCTGCGGGAGCTTCGAGGCTCCGAAGATGATGATCACGATCAGCAAGATGACGAGCAGCTCTTGAAATCCTGGCATCGGGTTCTTTCTCCTCTGAGAATACCGTGCGCAACCAATTCGGTAGGGGCAAGTCTAGCAGACTACGGACATCGGACCGTTGTACCGGACGGTACCGACTCGCTGCTCGGAGGATCAGGTTCCCTGCCTGGTCAGGAGCCCAGAATGGGCCGCCAGAGCACGGAAAGGAAAGATCTCAGCCCCTTGCCTTCGGGAGTTCTTGCCAGGTGGTATAGAGCCTTTCCAAGAGTTGGAGGAATAAGGTGGAGCCGGCTGGGATTTCCCCGGCGGGCAAAGGCCTCGAAGGTACCTACGACCTTGATCGTTCTCTGTAGGGCCGCTCGATGATAGGCCAGCATGCCGGATTCGTCGGAGATGCAGGTGGCTACCAAGGAGCTCTCGATCTCGGGTGGTGGAAAGAGGCTGTCGTTGAGGAGTGAGGCGAGGTCGTAGAAGGACGGCCCCACCCGGAGGTCCTGGTGGTCGAGAACTCCGAGCTTGGGCGGTGTGGCGCCAGGGACCAGGTTACGAGCCATGAAGTCCCGATGACAGACGACCTGAGTCTGCGCTGACAACTGATCGCAGGTCTCCTCGAGTGCTTGCCATAGGGCGCTCCCCAAGTGCGATTCACCCGTCAGCCGTCGAGGTTTCAGGAAAATCTCCCAGGTCTGCCGCACTTCCGCAACCAGAAGATCCCGATCGAGAGCGGGATTCAAGTGCTGAACCGACTCCAATGGCAGGTTCCGAATGCGCTTCCAGAGAACAATGGATTCCTCGAAATAGGGCATGAGAGAGGCCCAGTCTTCTCCCTGCCGATCGTAGAGGGTGGATGACCCGAGATCTTCCAGCAGCATGAGGCCTGCGGCGCAGTTCGAACCCAGAATGGCAGGTACTGGAACCGATGAGGCCTCGAGGAGCTTCGTAGTGGATGTGAAGCGAGTGCAGGCTTCTCGAGCGTCTGCAGGGTAGTAGGCCAGAATGGCTGTTTGTCCCTGGCCCAGATCCAGCCGAAAGTACATCCGCGGTGAGACATCTCCAGCCAGACTTCTGACTCCTTCTACCTTGTATCCCAGTGCAGCTAGCCAGGGATTCGAGACCGTCGGATCGGGAAGCTGGTCAGGGAGGGCCATTGTCGACGATTGTTTCCGGCGGCCAGGGCTCGCAGCGAGAGTGTTCAACCTCGGGCTCACGACGATCTGTCATGGCTCCGCTGGCGACACGCGCCAGACGGTAGCATACTCGCCAGGATCCTGTTTGACAGGGTTAGGGGGGCGGTGGATAATCCAGCCAGGTTGAGGAGCTGAAATTGGGAGTTGATGTACGGGAGAATCCATCAGTGGACGCCAAACTTCGACAACTGCTGCAGGATCTCAAAGGCGCCATCTCCAAGACGCTGACTGACTCTCCAAATGTAGAGCGATCCATGGACCGCATTCGGGATGAGGGCTGGTCGGTCTACCTCGTGGTCGACCGCAAGCGGGAGGACGAGACGCCTGAGGGCATCGAATTGACTGCCGAGCGTACCTCGACGAGGGAGGTCGTCTTTCGGATCGACAGACAGGATCTGGAGTTTCTGAGATCGATTGGGATCGATCCGACGCGCAGGTTGCGTCGTCGTCGGCACTGAGTTGACGGCGCCCCCGCTAGATCGCTGATGTTGGGGTTCGCCAGACAAGGGTCCAGTTGCGACCCGCGCGTGGGCCCTCTCGCCTGTAGCTCCAAAGCCTCTCGACCTCGCAGTAGGTACAAACGGGCAGGCTCACGATCTCCTGCACACCCGCGGCTGACAGCTGGATTCTTGCGGCTTGCATAAGGTCGAGGTGCACGGCTCCAGAGCGCTGCTCGACGATCACTTCGGATGAGCTCGAGCCGGCCACCCTATTCGCAACGTCTTGGCCGACCTCGTAGCAGCAGGGTCCGATTCCGGGTCCGATCCAAGCTGCCAGATCCTCTCCAGGGTCAGTCAGGCACTCCAGGGTGCGGCCGAGGATGCCGCTTTCCAGGCCTCGCCATCCGGCATGGACAGCAGCGCTTTGCCGCTGGCCGCTCAGGACGATGGGAAGACAGTCGGCTGTTGCCACCCCCATGGCGAGATCGGTTTCGCCGGTGAAGAGGGCGTCGGCCTCTCCGCAGAGCCCCTCGGAGGCCTGGACTACGCCAGAGGAGTGGACTTGGCGCAGTCGGGCTGCGCGCCTTGGAGAGCCCGCCAGCAGTGACAGGATTCGCTGGAGTTGCGTCTCGGGGCCGCGGCCAACTAGACAGATGCGTGTGCGAACTCCCGACGCCTGCCAGACCCAGTGCCCGCCGATCTTCTTGGGCCTCTCATTGCTTGTCTGGTGGTTCATCCTTGGTTGGCCACGGAACTGCTCGGACTCCGGAGCGGAGCCGAGATCGGATGAAGACTATAGAGGATTTCATCGAAGGGATGGGAGACCTTGAGTAAACTTGGCCTTGCCAGGTCAACGTTGACCGGGGTGTGGAATGGACCGGCAAGGCGACACGGATAGCTCCAGCCATACAACGAAAAGCCCGAGAAGAAGATGATCCAGTTCCTCCATGTCGGCAAGGCTTTCCCTGGCGGCCGAAGTGCGCTGGAAGACGTGTGCTTCCACCTCGAGAGGGGAGAGTTCGCTTTTCTGAGTGGCGCCAGCGGTGCAGGCAAGACGACCCTGTTGAAACTGATCTATCGCGAGATCGAGCCTAACTCGGGACAGATCCTGGTCAACGGCCGGAACGTGGCATCCATCCCGCGGGCCAAAGTACCCTTTCTGCGCCGAACGATCGGTGTGGTATTCCAGAACTTTCGACTCATCTCCCGCAAGACAGTACTGGAGAACGTCAGCTATCTGCCCAGGATTCTCGGGATGAGTCAGCAGGAAAGGAAGCGTTTGGCCTACAACACCCTGCGTCGCGTCGGTCTGGCTCACCGCATGAGCGCCTTTCCATCGGAGCTGTCGGGTGGAGAGCAACAGCGGGTGACCATTGCACGAGCTCTGATCAATCGGCCGGAAATCCTCATCGCGGACGAGCCGACGGGCAACCTCGATCCGGAGTTGTCCTGGGAGATTCTCAGACTGTTTCTGGAGATCAATGGAAAAGGCACCACGGTCCTGTTGGCAACCCACGAGCACAGCTACGTTCAAGCCCTCGGTGGTCGGTCCCTGGTTCTGGATCGTGGGCGCCTGGTCAAAGACGAGTATGTCGAGGGTCATGTCGGAGACATCGAGTCGGACTCCGCTGAGAAAGCGAAAGACCGTCGACGGACCTCGACGGAGAGGACGGCCTGATGCTGGTCAGAGTCCTCGGCTATTTCCTTTCCGAAGCAGCAGTGAGTCTGCGGCGGAGTTGGAAGGTCAGCCTTGTGGCCATTGTGACTATTGCCATGAGTCTCTTCATCGGGGGTACCTTCCTGCTGCTCACCGCTAATCTCTCGAGAGTGGTCGAGAACTGGCGGGGCGAAGCCAGGATTGTCATCTACTTGGCCGCCGACGGATTGGCGAAAGAGGACTCTCTAGCCTTGCTGCTAGCGTCGGAACCACCCTGGGTAACTGCTGTCGAGGAGGTTTCAGCGGCTGAGGCACGCTCGAGATTCGAGACCACCTTTCCCAGTGTCAGAGAGCTGTTCAAGGACTGGGAGGAAGAGCCGCTTCCGCCGTCGCTGGAAGTAGCCTTCGATACGCAAGGTGTTGAAGCAGAGCGACTCGACCAGTGGCTGACTGCTCTTCGATCGGACCCGTCGGTTTTGATGGTCGACGACGATCGCGATTGGCTGCAACAGCTGGAGGCTCTGATCGCCATTCTCACAGCTCTGGGTGCCGTAGTCGGTTTGGCCTTGTTGACCGCTGCAGTCTTCACTATCGCCAGCGTCATTCGCCTCACCGCCTACCTGTACCGCGATGAGATAGAAGTGATGCGATTGGTCGGAGCCACCGAGCTCTTCATTCGGGGCCCGTTCTACGTCGAGGGCACGTTTCAGGGCTTGCTTGGCGGCGTTCTTGCCGTGGCGGGTCTGTTTGTTGGCTATCTGCTCTTGAACCCGAAAGCCAGCACGACGTTTCTGGGCAATGTGCTGGTTGATCGGTTTCTCTCACCCGGGGCGCTGATATCGATCCTGCTATTTGGCAGTCTGGCGGGACTCTTGGGTGCAGTGCTCTCTTTGAGGCGTGAAGAACTAGGGCAGTAGGGGCTTGGGGGTTGAGGTGGCCGGCGTACCTTAGGCCAATCCTTGAGGCAGTGTCGCGCTGAGGTCCTGGGTCCTCGGCAGATGACCACGATCTTGTGAGGTCAGCCCGGGGGGCAGGATCCCAGGGGGTTCTTGCAGCGGAAGGGAGGATAGCCCCCTGGGATCCTGCCCCCCGGGCTGACCTCTTGGACCCACCCGAAGCGCTCCCTCCCGTCTTGGGGGTTGAAGCGCCCGTCGTTCCTCCGGCCGACCCTTGAGGTCCTGGGGGCTTCTGGCGGGAGAGTTGATCCGCGGCCTTGGACCGATCGAGAGTGGGTCGTCTCAGTCGTTGATGGTTGGGCGCGGGCCCTCAGTGCTCATATGGGAATACCTCCCACCCAGGACCCCAAGACCCCAAGACCCCAAGACGAACCTCCCTGTGATCAAGAAGAAAGGGGCCGAAGTGGCCCCTTTCGAGTGATGCGGAGTGACCAGCGTCAGTCCTGTGGAGGCGGACCTCCTGGAAGGTTCTTCAGCTCTTCCTTGAGCCGCTCTTCCTCTTCGGCGAGGGCGCGAATCTTCTCGTTCTCCTGCTCGATTTGCTGGTTGTACTGGTCGGTCTTGCGGTTTTCCTCTACCCGGGCCATCGATGCGCTGTCACCAGCATTCTGGTACGCGGTGACTGCCTGATCGTAGCTCTTCTGTTTCTCGTACACGAATCCGAGCTGCTTCCAAACCGTCACTTTGTCTGCACTGGAAGAGGCTTTGCCAAGAGCTTGTTTGAGAGTGCTCTCTGCAGTCCCGAACTGCCCCTTCTGGGTGAGGGCCTGCCCCTGATAGTAGAGCGGCAACCAATCGTTGGGATTCTTGTCAGCCGCCTGCTTCGAGGTGGCCAGGGCCCCGTCGTACTGTTTGGCTCCGAGTTGGGCGCCCGTCAACAGCATCAGATTGTCGTAGCTGCCATCGGCGGACACGACCTTCTGTGCAGCTGTTGCGGCCTTCTTGTAGGCGTTGGTTTTGGCATCGCCCCTGCTCGTGCGACCCTGTCTCAGAAGGGCCTGGGCGTAGGTCTTCTGTTTGTCGATGTCGTTGGGATCCAGCTGTACGGCCTTGGCCAAAGCCGATGCGGCAGTGGCACCGTCGCCAGCCCTCAAGGCGGCTGCACCGTATTGGAACTGGATGTCCGCATCGTTGGGCATGGCTTTGGCCGCTCGCGCCAGTGAGTCGAGAGCCCGATCCGAATCGCCGGACTTCTCTGCCGCCACTGCCATCATCTGATGGATGGCAGTCTGTTGGGCAGCCGGTAGCGATGAGGAGTCGATCTTGCTGAGCACTACGGCGGCGTCGCCATATCGGCCGGCGCTCAGGTAGACCTTGCCGAGCGCCAGCTGGACGCCGACGTTGCCCGGCTCGAGCTCCAGGGCCTTCTGCAGGTGGGATATCGCCTCTTGGTTGCGATCCAGCTTGGCCAGGGTCTGGCCCAACATGTAGTGTCCCTGAAAGACGTCGGGTCGCTCGTCGACGAAGGTCTGGAACTGTCTTGCCGCCTCGGTGTAGTTTCCTGCCTTGAAGGCGGCGACGCCTTCGTCCCATCCCGCCTCGACCACCGCGACGGCTCCCAGCAAGAGAACAGCAAGCAAGTAACTGATGGTCTGTTGTCTCTTCATCGTAAGTACTCCTCTGTCGTTGTGGTCGCCAACGCTCGTGCCGCGTCTCTTGAACGCTATGCAATTCTTACACCGGCACTCGAACCTCACTGCTCTCGAGCCCGATTCCAGATCTGTGATCCACTACGTGACCCGGCAATGGCAGCAAGAGGGCCGAAAGCACCGAGGATCGGTCCGATCGTCGGCGCTTCCTCCATCCTACTAGATTGGAGACGTCCAAGCTCGCCGACCTGCACGATGTCGAGCAGGCGCACCTACCCGAACGTCTTCCTTGAAAGAACTCTGACCGGCTATTGCAGGCGGAAATTGACGGTCAGATTGTAGATGACCGCCACCGGCTTTCCATTCAGTGTGGCCGGTTCGAATTTCCACTTCTTGACCGCGTCCGCAGCAGCGGAATCCAGCCCCATCGGCAGGCCTTTGAGCACCTTGACGTTCGTCACGTTGCCCTGTTTGTCGATGATGGCCTCGACGATCACCACCCCCTGGACCCGCGCCTTGCGGGCAATCTCCGTGTACTGAGGTGGAGGTGCAGTGATCTTGACCGGCGGTGCCACGTCGCCTCCGACGCGAATCGGACCTTCGGGCTCCGCGGGCGGCGGACCCTCGGGGATCCCGAAGATGATGTCGCTATCGGGCATGTCGATCTCGGGTTGGTCGATCTCATCCGGTAGACGGATGGGCTCGGGCTCATCCGGTGTCGGATCCGGAATCGGCACCTTCTTGGCTCGCGCCTTGGGGATGTCTTGTTGCTGCTTGGGCGGCGGCGGCTTGAACCGCACCTGCTGCACCACGTAGACCTTGGTCTTCTTGATCTCCCCGGCCTCCGCGATGATCTCGGGTACCTGTATGAGGAAGATAATGATGTGGATGATCACTGCGCCGACAACGGCCCAGCGCATGGTCTTCCGATCTTCCTCATACTCGAGAGCGAAGGTGTCCTCTGCCGATCCGTAGGTAGCCGAGGCCGCCTTTTTCAGAGTCTTCTTGGGTTTGTCCTTTTTCGTCTCTTGGGCCATAGCGATCAGTACCAGAACATGTTGATTTCACGTTGTGTCGGGATCGATACGTTCTTTACCTCTATCCCGATCTTTTCTGGAGCTTGTCGCAGCTCATCGAACACGCTGACCATGTAACCGTATTCGGTCATCTCGTTGGCGCGAATAATCACCGGTTTCATGGGATTGCGCTCGAGCTTGGGCTTTAGATACTCGAGCACCCCATCCAGGGGAAGGGGTTTGTTGTCGACCAGCAAGACGCCGCCGGGCTGGATCTCGATGAGGACCGACTCCTCCTTGTCGACCAGCGGGCTGTTGTCTTCCTGCGGTAGCGAGAAATCGATGCCACGCGTGGCAGCGAAAGTGGTCGTCACCATGAAGTAGATGATTAGCAAGAAGGCGATGTCCGCCATCGAGGCGGTCGGAATCTCATCGTTGACCGATCCACGTTTGAGCTTCATTGGTTAGCCCCCCTCCGCGCCAGAGTCTACGGTCTCCTGCTCGGACAGCAGGTAGATCACAGATGCCTTGGCTTGCTTGAGAGAGTCGATGACCCCATCGACATAGCGATAGGGCACCGACTTGTCGGCCTTGAGCACGAATTCCTTCTGCGGGTCCCGGGCGACGACATCTGCGGCGAAGGAGAGGACATCCTCGGGGTGAACCGGAACACTGATCTCCTCGCCACCACTCACCCGAATCTGCCCGCTTTCGGTGATCGAGATGTAGGCGGCCTTCTTGGGAATCTCCTCCCGAATCTGTGTCTTGGGCAGAAACACCTGGGTCTTGTCGACCTCGAAGTTGATCGTCACCATGAAGAAGATGATCAACAAGAAGGCGATATCCGCCATCGACGCGGTTGGGATTCCCTGATTCTGAACCGATCGGACACTCAGACGCATGATTTCGCTTTCCAGACGACGCCTCTATGGCGTCGTCTAGCTCCCCGCCGGCTTCGTGGGGGCGGTTGCAGCCGCTCGCGCTGCAGCGGCAGGCTCGGGACTGATGCCACTACGCTGCATCTCACCGAAAGTCTCGAGCAGCATATTGGTCGAGATCTCGATATCCCGCACGAACTTGTTGATCTTGCTCATGAAGAAGTTGTAGGCCAGCTGCGCTGGAATCGCGACGGCCAGACCTGCGGCCGTGGTGATCAGCGCCTCAGAGATACCGGCAGCCACGAGGCCGGGATTCGAGAGGCCGGCTTCGGCCAGAGCGTCGAAGGACTTGATCATCCCGGCCACCGTGCCAAAGAAGCCGAGTAGCGGAGAAACGTTGGCGATGGTGGCAAGCCACACCAGATTGCGCTCGAGGCGACCCATCTCGAAGAGGGCTGCATTCTCGATCGTCTTTTCAACGTCTTCTTTGGGCTCGCCGTACTTGAGCAGGCCAGCCTTCATAATCGAGGGAACTGGGCCCCGATAGTCCTCGCAGACCTTGATGGCGTCCTTGATCGAACGATTGGCGATCAGTGACTTACGGATCCTGGCCAGGAACTCATTGACGTTGATCTTGGCCTTGCGTAGGGCGATGGCGCGCTCGATGATGAACACCAAGCCGAGGATCGAGAAAATCAGAAGGGGGTACATAACGGGTCCGCCATCTTTGAACAGCTTCATGAAAGTTCCGCCGATTTCCACGTCGTTCCTCCTCTACCTAGAATTTAGACTCAACAGTATTGGATCGAGTTCCCAAAAAAGTCTCCCTGCGCTGGTGCGACTGAACCCAGAGACGCTAAAGATTGACTTCGATACCCTCTGGTTGTCAACAGCGAGAGTTTATTCCTCGCCGGCCGCGGAGACAAGGCCGGGATGCTAGCACAGGGTTTGCTGACCACACAAATGGGCCGAAGACTCACCAAGAGTGAGATTCGCATCGTCATTGGCGGCCGCCTGCGAGGCGCTCGAAGCGACTGCGATGGGCGTAGCAGATGGCGATCGCCAGGGCGTCCGCCGCATCGGAGGACAGCTTCTGCGTGTCGAGTGCCAGCATGACCGAGACCATTCGCGCTACTTGTGTCTTGTCAGCTCGACCGCTGCCGGCGACGGCACTCTTGATCTCGGCCGGACTGTACTCGGCTATCTCGATGTTGCGACTCGCCAATGTGGCCAGCAGAGCACCTCGAGCCTGCGCCAGAACTACGAGTGAACGGCTGTTGAGGCCGTGAAACGGTGTCTCCAGGACCGCCACCTCGGGTGGCTGGCGATCCAGCAACTCGGTGAGTTGCTCGACGAGCGAGGCCAATCTCCGGGGCACCGGATGACCGGCTGGGCACGAGAGGCGACCGAAATCGAGAGCTTCCAGGTGGTCACCCCGTGCCTCGAGCAAGGCGAAGCCGGTATGCCGGCTGCCGGGGTCCAGGCCGAGGATCAGCAAGACACCCCCTGCCGCCTCAGCCGGCCTGTTCCGCCAACACCGAGGGGTCGATGTCGAAGTTGGCCCAGACGTGCTGCACGTCGTCGTTGTCTTCCAGGGCCTCGAGGAGCTTCAGCAGTTTGGGAGCCTGATCCGCGCCGAGATCGACCAAGCTCTGGGGCAACATGGCCAGCTCTTTGGCAACGAGACCTACGCCACGCTTTTCGAGCTCGTCGAGAACGGGGCCGTAGTCCTCCGGTGCCGTGTAGATTTCGTAGGTCTCTTCTTCAATGGAGATGTCGTCGGCTTCCAACTCGAGCACCAGGTCCATGAAGGCCTCTTCGCTCATGGCCTGCGCGTCGATGGCGAAGAAGCCGCGCTTCTGGAACATCCAGGCGACGCACCCGTTCTCGCCCAGATTGCCGCCACTCTTGGAGAACAGATGGCGCACATCGGAAACGGTTCTGTTCTTGTTGTCCGTCAGTGCCTCGACGAGGATAGCCACGCCGCCTGGTCCGTAGCCTTCGTAGGTGATCTCCTCGAGGGTGAAGCCTTCCAATTGGCCGGTGCCGCGTTTGACGGCTCGTTCGATATTGTCGTTGGGTACGTTGGCACTCTTGGCTTCTTGAATGGCCGACCGAAGCCGCGCGTTGCCGTCCGGATCGCCACCGCCGAGTTTGGCTGCCACCGTAATCTCCTTGAGAAGCTTGGTCCAGAGCTGACCGCGCCTGGCATCTGTGACCGCTTTCTTGCGTTTGATCTGAGCCCACTTGCTGTGACCGGCCATGAGTCCCCGAAGCCCCCATGAGAGTTGTCGCCTGTGGTTGAGATACCAGGCGGTGGTTGAACAACCGCTGAAGCCTCCGCGTGTAGCGGAACTGCCACCCATTTTAGCTCGAATGGCGCCGCCGTCTCGCCGTCCTTGTCTTGCCGGGTGGATATTCCAGGTAGCTTGCACTCTGCGAGTCTTTCGTTGACTGTCAGAGAGGAACGGTGTTAGAAACGCAACGAATCGCCTTAGTTGGTAGGGGACGACCAGGCGGCGGAGGCCGCTGGGGAGCGGCGGCGTAGCGAACTCGCAATCGACACCATGCCCTGGTTCAGAAGATCGAAGAAAGGCAAGCCGACCGCGGAAGCCCGTCCGCGCAGCCAGGTGCCGGAGGGGCTCTGGGTCAAGTGCGATGGCTGTCGCGAGATCATCTATTCGAAGGAGCTGGAGCGCAATCAGCAAATCTGTCCCAAGTGCGGGTTTCACTTTCGCATCTCTGCCTGGGAGCGGATCGATCTTCTCCTCGACGAGGAGAGCCCGAAAGAGCTGTTCGATCGAGTAGCCCCAGCGGACCCACTCAAGTTCAAGGACACCCTGCCTTACAAGGAGCGGCTCAAGCAGTACCAGCGAAGAACCGGGGCCCGTGATGCGGTGGTGGTGGTTGAAGGACACCTGGAGGGGTTGCCGGTGATTGTCGCGGCTCTCGAGTACGGTTTCATGGGTGGTTCGATGGGCTCTGTGGTGGGGGAGAAGATCACCCGGGCCGCGGAGGAGGCCATCAGGCGCGACCGGGCTTTGATCATCGTCTCGGCATCGGGAGGTGCCAGGATGCAGGAAGGTGCTCTTTCCCTGATGCAACTGGCCAAGATCAGCGCCGCGCTAGCCAGATTGAGTGACGCCCGGCTGCCCTACATCTCCATCCTGACCGATCCGACGACAGGGGGTGTGACAGCTTCGTTCGCCATGCTGGGGGACCTGAACATCGCCGAGCCTGGTGCCCTTATCGGCTTCGCAGGTCCCCGCGTGATCGAACAGACCATCGGTGAGAGCCTGCCGGAAGGCTTCCAGCGCAGTGAGTTCCTGCTGCAGCACGGCTTCCTCGATCTCGTGGTCGAGCGCTCCGAGATGAAGGCGACTGTGGCCAAATGTCTCAATCACTTCTCACACTAGCGTGACGCACGAACCCTCCAGCGCCGAGTTGCTGAAGCGCCTGGAGCAACACGGCGTTCGGCTCGGTTTAGAGACCACTCACAGGGTGTTGTCGAGCCTCGGAAACCCAGAGTCGGGCTTTCCTTCGGTTCTGGTCGCGGGTACGAACGGCAAAGGCTCCACCGCAGTTCAGCTCGCCTCCATGGCTGCGGCGGCTGGCTATCGAACCGGACTCTATACCTCGCCACATCTCGAGGAGATCACGGAACGGATTCGAGTCGATGGAGCCGCCGTTTCGGCGGAGCTCTTCAGTGGCACCCTGACGCGGGTGGTTGAAAACGCCGCAGGGGCTCTCGGCCACCTTCCCACATACTTCGAAGCCGTGACAGCAGCGGCGTTCCTGATCTTTGCCGAACAGAAGGTGGACGTGGCCATCATGGAGGTGGGCCTGGGTGGACGACTGGACGCGACGAATGCCTGTGAGCCTGCGCTGTGCCTGATCACCGAGATCGGACTGGAGCATCGCCAGTACCTGGGTGAGACCCTCTCGACTATCGCGCGAGAGAAGGCTGGCATTTTGCGGCAAGGTCGCCCCGCCTGGGCCTGGGTAGAAAGAGACGAAGCCTGGGAAGCGATTCGTGCCGTAGGCGGCGAGGTCGGTGCGAAGCTCCACCGCGGGCCGGAAGCCGCGAGGCTGATCGAGACGAAACAGCTGGGATGGGAAGGGCAAGAGGTCCAGATGGAGACTTCTGTGGACAGCTACCTCGTGCGGACACCGCTCCTGGGGGCACATCAGGTCAAGAACCTGGCGCTGGCTACCCTCGGTGCCGAAGGCCTCCGCGAGCTCGGTTGGACACGAATCGATCGCCAGGCGATCGAGCGAGGCGCCGCAAGCACCTACTGGCCGGGTCGACTGGAGAGAGTCGAGTTGCCTGGTGGCCGAACGGTGATTCTGGATGTCGCTCACAATGCAGATGGGGCGGCTACTTTGGCCAGCTTTCTAAACGACGCCTTGGGCCGGTTTGATCTGTTGTTCGGCGTGCTGGACGACAAGGAGGTTTCGACCTTTTTGCCGAGCCTCGCTAGCCAGGCGGGGAAGGTGATCCTTACCTCTCCGACCAGCAGCCGATCGATGCCGGTCGAGCGGCTGGCTCCTCTTCTGGCTGATCGAGAGGTGGTGAGTGAGGCCGAGCCTGCAGCGGCTCTTCATCGTGCCCTGGAGGACGGGGATGACCCCTTGGTCATTTGTGGATCCGTCTATTTAGTGGGCGAACTACGGACAGTGCTCAGGCACCGTTTCGGCTTGCCACAGCCGGCTTCCACCCAACCCTGCTGGACCCGGCGGGGTCTCGAGTTGCCCTCACAGGCCTAGCCCGCATTGCTTCTGACCCCGCGAGCAGATTGTGGAAAGCGTCTGTCAGATCTGGCCACCCGCAGGGAGGAGCACCGGAGGCAACCTTGCAGGTTGTTGAGGAGTGATGAGCGAGGACGGCCTGAGATGGCGGGCGATCTCCGCTAGATGCCGTGGGGCTCATGAATAATGCGGGCTAGATCGCTAGCTGCACGAGACGTTGTTCCAGAAGGCCTCCCCGGTATAGCGATTCGCCGTCTGGGCCGTCCCGGAGGTGATACAGCAGTCTTCGACCGGGAAGATCTCTCCTGGCTGGATCACAATCGAAGTTGCGAGCGACCATTCGACGGTCTGTAGGAGGGTGTCATTCTGAAACGCTCGAATCTTGCCTCGCACGTTGTTGGCACAGCCTGTACCAACGTTACGGTAGTCCTGGGAGTACGAGCACTCGAGCCCGAGATCGGTGCACAGACCGATCTGCACGCCGGCGTTCTCGACGATGTTCGCGGAAGTCTCCTCCACTGGTGGCTCGGTCGGGCCACCCCCACCTGTCGCGACGCCTTTGCCGCAAGCCGGAAAGACGAGGAGGAGCATCACGAAAGGAACGAAACGTTTGAGACTGATCGACAAATCTCCTCCGGAGCTGATTGGGTCCCGCACGGCACTCCCTTCATTCTACCGGTCTGAGGTCTTGTGCGGCAGGGGAGGGCTAGGGTATCTGACTCGACCAGGCAGTAGTGTCCCCCGACTCGAATCCATCTTCGAAGATCACACCCGTACACTGGACCACGGCTCGGATGGCGAAGTCGCCACCGACGCCGAGGATACAGGAGTCGAGCCAGAGACTCGGCGGAATGGCGAAGA
>Ga0316187_10001423_pt1 | contig 20605 bp, 17 predicted proteins | sample CroRivburrow1_MG_FD_204927 | JGI IMG/M metagenome (GOLD analysis project Ga0316187, IMG submission 204927) | Coastal sediment microbial communities from Maine, United States - Cross River worm burrow 1 | ecosystem: Environmental > Aquatic > Marine > Coastal > Sediment | place: USA: Maine...
GGATCATAAAATCTCCCTTCAGACATTTCGATATTAAGTGTTTTTAAATACTCGTAATCAACTCCAGTTGAAACGAGGTATGAATTTTCCCGACCAGCTCTACCCCATTCCTGATAATATCCTCCAACAATTAGGATAGGAAGATGTGATGTAGTAGAAATATGCCCTATTTTGCTTATCCTTTGAAGTTCATTTTTTATTTCTATTGCTTTGCTTCTAATGTTTTTGTTTAGAGAGATATATAGGATATTATTCTTGTTGAATCCGAGATCAGAATGATCCATATAGTAAAATTGTTGATCAATAATTACTGTAGATAGGAAAAACAGGATAGCAATTGTAAATTGACTAATAACTAATGTTTTTCTAATAGGAGATTTGCCTTTTGCATTAACGCCGCGTCCTTGAAGTATCTTCCCGGGATTAAATTTAGAAAGATAAAGGGCTGGATAGCTTCCTGCTAATAGCGTAGTTATTATTAAAATGAGTAGAATAACTAACATGAAACTTATATCTATAAGTTCTATTCCGAGTTTTTTTCCTGTTAAAACATTAAAATGAGGCAATAAAAAATTTATTAATAACAAGGAAAAATTGATTGCAATCAGCACATAAACAATAGTTTCACCCAAAAACTGCATGATCAATTGCTTTTTGTTTGCTCCAAATACCTTTCTGATTCCTACTTCTTTATACCTAATTGAAGATAAAGCAATCGATAAATTAGAATAGTTAAAGCAGGCGATGATTAAAATTAATCCGGCAATTGAAATTAAAACATATATAATTATATCTCCACCAAACAAATTATACCTATAGGTTTGAGATAATGGCACCAGAAATGTTTCCCCGGAAATATTGTCACTACTAAAATTAAAATTACTCCTGACCGAATTGTTTAATTCCTCCATATCCAAATCGTCCTCGCATAAAAGGTAAGTATGATACCTACAATAGCTGAATAAATTACCATCAAATTCCAGGTTATTGCCCAGGTCTTCTAAAAAATTAAAAGGAACCAGAAAATCAAATTTCTGATGTGAATTATCCGGAATATCAGCAATTATTGCCCTTACAATAAAATTGTATTTACCATTTATTACCAGTTCCTGGTTTAGTGGATCTTTTTCTTCAAAATATTTTCGAGCGAAAGATTCCGTTAAAACAATATTGCCAGGCTCTTTTAATATTTCAGAAACAGATCCTTTTATAATTGGAAATGACAAAATATCAAAGAGGGTTTCATCAGCGGCCATTCCCTGTGTTTCACTGAATATTTTATCCTCATGCCTGAGCACGACTTCACCTAAAAAGCCCATGCGTGTTGTCATTATAACCTCGGGGAGTTTTTCTTCAATTGCAGATGCAATTTGAAAGGATGTTGAAGATTGTTCGTTTATGTTCTTAGATTCATCAAAAATCCGAAGATATACATGATATACATTGTCAATATTTTCATGAAATTTATCATAACTCAATTCATCTTTCACCCATAATAAAATTAATATAGTGCAGGCTATGCCAATTGCAAGTCCAGATATATTTATAAAAGAGTAAATCTTGAACCTTGAAAGATTACGAACCGCTATTTTTAAATAATTTAATATCATGCAATTATTGATATACTATCCTTTATTACTAATCAATCTGAATGCCATTTATGATAATGTGCTGGTAAACAGACACATAGGGGCAAGTCAAATATTTAATATTAAGTTTGTTGTACCAAAATCATACAATAAGTGGATCATAATCATACAAACCTTTACATTTGAGTAAATTATACTGCATGAACACCTCAAAGGCTAGTATTCTAATCGTAGATGACAAACAAAGTGTTTTAAGTTCTTTAGAACTATTTTTAAGTCAGCACTTTGAGAAAATTTACACTCTAAAGAACCCCAACCAACTCGAAAGTTTATTAGGGCGGGAACCTATTGACCTCGTTTTATTGGATATGAATTTTTCTGGTGGGATTAGTTCGGGAAATGAAGGCAAATACTGGCTTAAAAAGATAAAGCAAGTGGATAGTAGAATTGCAGTAATTTTAATAACAGCCTATGGAGATATCAACCTGGCCGTCTCATCCATAAAGGAAGGTGCCAGTGATTTCCTGTTAAAGCCCTGGGACAATCAACGATTGTTATCAACCATAATCAATACTTTGAAACTCAAATTTTCACAGGAGAAATTCCGAAAAACGAAACAACAACTTGAAGATAATTTTCATGATTTGAAAAGCTCTAATTTTTATATAGGAAATTCAGAGAAAATGAAATTGGTTGAGAATACCATTAAAAAGATTTCAGTTACTGATGCAAGTGTTTTAATTCTTGGTGAAAATGGTATTGGAAAAGAAGTTGTAGCCAATGAGATATATATTCAATCAAGTAGATCGAAAGAACCCTTGATCAGAGTAGACGTGGGAAGTTTAAGTGAAACCTTATTTGAAAGCGAACTGTTCGGTCATGTAAAGGGTTCATTTACTGACGCGAAAGAGTCAAGGATTGGTCGATTTGAGCTGGCATCAGGCGGTACACTTTTTTTAGATGAAATAGGGAATCTTTCTCTTGGGTTACAGGCCAAATTACTTACAGCTATCGAAAGTAAAAGAATTACACCTGTCGGGTCCAATCGAGAGATCCCTGTAGATATCAGAATAATATCTGCTACTAATAAGAATTTAACAAAATTGGTAGAGGAAGGAAGTTTTAGAGAGGATCTGTATTTCAGGTTGAATACTATTACCCTTGACATTCCACCTCTTAGGAGTCGGCCTAAAGATATCAATCAGCTGGCTAATATATTTCTTGAAGAATTCACCACCAAATATGAGAAAAAGGGATTGTATATATCAGAGGAAGCTAAAATGAAACTCGAATTATATTATTGGCCTGGAAATATCCGTGAACTTAAGCATACTATTGAAAAGGCTGTTATCCTTTGTGAAACTGATAAAATAGATATTGAAGACCTGCATATTAGAGAAAAAGGTCAGTTACAATATCAATGGAATAAAGAACTCAGCCTTGAAGATTGGGAAAAAATGATAATTGGACAGACTTTAAAAAGTAATAATTATAATATCAGTGATACCGCCAGAGTCCTTAAAATTGGTCGCCAGACCTTATATCGAAAAATTGAAAAATATGGTTTATAATAAGTTTACCCTGGGTATTATTATACGTATACTTGTTTTGGTGATTACAATTTTCGTTTTTGCATTCCTTCTTTATGAATACAATGATGTTTTAATCAATTTTAACTTCGCAGCCCTCCTAATTCTTGAAACTTATTTCTTGATTCGGTATGTTAATCGTACCAATACTATCCTGACAAATTTTTTTATAGCTGTTAGTAACTCAGATACGATGCTTTCATTTAAAAGAAAACATGCTGGAAAATCATTCACTACATTATATGATCAGTTGGATAGGATAAATAATCATGTTCAGCAGGTTAAAATTGATTTGAATAATCAGGAGAACTTTAATAAACTGATTATCAATCAAGTGAACATAGGTATTATTGTGATAGACGATAATGGTAGTGTGAAATTGTTAAATGATGCAGTCTTTAAATTGCTGGATTTGCAGGTTTTTACGCATTTAAAACAACTAAATAAGATCCTTGATGGCTTTGATGAACTTATTCTTAAAATTGAGCCTGAATCCCAGAAAATCATAAGGGTGGTAATAGGGAACGATATTCGACAGTTTTTATTCAGGATTAATTTATATAAGCAGCAAAGTCAAATGTTCAGGTTAATTTCTTTCCAGGATATAAAGTTTGAACTTGATATAAAAGAAATGGAGTCCTGGCAAAAACTAATCCGGGTACTCACACACGAGATAACCAATTCAATAGGACCAATTAATTCAACTATTGATACCATTTCCAATTTTTTTGTTGACGATACAACTGTATCCAACAAAACAATAGGAGAATTAGATCAAAAAGTAATTGACAATGCAGTAAAAGGTATAGGAATTATTAAAGATAGAAGTGTAGGATTATTAAATTTTGTTCAAAAATTTCGAGATCTTACTTTGATCCCCATTCCAGAAATAGTTGAAGTCGGATTAAAAGACCTTTTTGAGAGAGTGAAACTTTTATTCAAAGAAAGCCTGGTGGATAGAAAAGTTGAGTTGAACATAAAGGTTGAACCTGAAAGCCTTGCTATTATGGGTGACAAGGTAATGATTGAACAGGTCATTATAAATCTTTTGAAAAATGCTATTGAAGCTGGAGGGGAGAAGATAAACATTAATGCGAATCGTAGTATTGAAGATAAGGTGATTGTATCAATATGGGATAATGGGAGAGGTATGGAGGAAGATACATTAGAAAATATTTTTGTGCCCTTTTTTACAACGAAGCAGGAAGGATCCGGCATAGGACTCAGCTTATCCCGGGAGATAATGAGAATACACAAAGGTTCAATTTCGGTATCTTCAACTCCTGGAGCTGGATCAAAATTTGAATTGTTTTTTAAGTAAAATCATACCCCTTTATTCTTTACAAACTTATCCACTTTTTTAATATAGCCACGCTTCGTAAAAATTTGAATTATATATACGCCACTTTCCAGGTTGGAGATATCGATATTTCCAACTGTTAGATCGGAAATCTGAATTATAAGTTTGCCTGTTAAATCATAAATATAGATATCAAGCAATACTCCTCCAATGTTCTCAAACATTAAATAATCATTTGCTGGATTAGGGTATAATGCAATATCATTTGCAGGTTGATTTTCGATTAAAGAATTTACGTTTTCAGAATTTATTAGCGATTTAAAAAGGGAATAATTCATTCGTGTTTCTTTCGGAGTGATATTACCAAGGACATGACCATCCGAATAATTCAGGAAATTCAAACCACAATCATTCAATTCAAAAGTATCTGCTCGATTATAAAAGTCGGAAGCTACACGAAAAATGACCGTATCAGTTAAATTGAACAGGCCCATTCCAAGAGGAACAGCACAATTCATTCCATCCTGTCCAGCTACAATAATTTTTTTATTTGTTAATTGACCCTGGATCTCTTCAATTATATCAACTTCCATAAAGTAATTATCTGGTGAAAAAGAAAGTACCTTAGCCTGAACTATTATCCCGGGGTTGTTCTCATACATAGGATGAAGTGAAGCATCAATAAAGTTGAAATAAAAGGGAGGGGCACAGGTACAACAAAATGATCTAAAAGTTGTCGTCAGCATAAAAAGCATGCATAAAAACACAAGCTTACCATTGACGTAAGAAAACGTAATTGAATAATTTGGTTTAGAAGAAACGGAGGATTTTGATCTAATTAAAATAGTCATGATATAGAATTCAAGGCTAAAAAAGGTTATGATAAAGACACTAATAATTATGTAATGGTTTGAATTTTAATTATACCTGAAATCCCAAATTGAAAAAATTTCGACATTCAAACCATTTTATCAATATTAATATTTATTAAATTTCATTGAAAGTTGGCCTGATTTTCATAAATTTATTCAATTGTGAAATGAATGAAAAAGCTTTAATTTTTACGTAATGAATATTTTCCAGTCCTTATTTTTCAAATCACTGTCCAGGTTTATATTTGCAATTTTAATTTTAAAATTGTTTTGTCAACCGGTTTCGGGACAAGATTACAGTTCAAATGAGATACCGCTTTTCACCTCAGATGACCCTCTCGAATTGGAATTAAAATTTGATTATAAGGGATTAATGAAAGGGAAATCAAAGGAAGATCCTCAATATCAATCTGCAGAATTAATTTATTCAAATCCGAATGGGGAAAAAGAAACTTTTAATATTAAAATAAAAGCGAGGGGGATTACACGGAGAACTACTAATTTTTGTGCTTTTCCTCCGTTAATGCTAAACTTCAAAAAAAAGGAGGTTGATTCTACTATTTTTATGAATCAGGATAAATTGAAGTTAGTCGCCTTTTGTAAAAATTCTGACCTCTATGAGCAATATAATCTTCAGGAATATATGGCGTATAAGATTTATGAACTTTTATCTCCCTATAGTTTCAAAACCAGATTGGTAAGGATGACCTATATTGACACAAATGAGAAACAGAAAACCATAATTCGGTATGGATTTATAATTGAAAATGAGGATGAAATGGCTAAAAGGAATGATGCCAAATTGATAACAACTCCTCTTAACAATCAGGATCGATGTGATCGGAATTCTCTTGATACTTTCACCTTGTTTCAATATATGATTGGTAATACAGACGTGTGGATTCCCAACTTTCATAATGTGAAACTACTAAGTGTAGAATCTAAGATGCCAATTCCTGTACCCTATGATTTTGATATTTCCGGCGTTGTAAATACTACATATGCATTACCAGATGAGAATTTAAATATCACCTCTGTAAGGAATCGCGTATTTCGTGGATATTGCCGTAGACCAGGTGAATATGAATCTCATTTTCCACTTTTTAATGAAAACAAAGAATCTATTTATGCTTTTTATAGGTCCAGTGAATTATTAGACGAAAAGCAGGTAAAAAGTACTCTTGATTATTTCGATCAGTTTTATAAAATTATTAACGACCCCAAACTCGTAAAAAAGAATATTTATGATGCTTGTCAATTAGGCCACAAACACTTACATGAATAATAATTTGGTGGAAATATTTTTTTAGTAGCGATGCTATCGATATTTTAATATTTTATAAAACCAGACAGATTTTTTGTTCTAATAATTTACAACTTTTACAAAACAAGAATAAATATTTTATAAATTGTGATTATTTGAACAATGAATTGAACTGATTTAAGAATTATAAATTGGAATAATAACTATTTATAAAAAATCGTTACTATCTATAACGAGATGGTATTATTTAGTATCTGAGTTTTTGAATTATTGTGTTTTTATAGTGTAGCATAAAATTATTCAGCCAAAAATTTTATAATTATGTTCAAAAAGTGTGTATATATTCTGATTATAAGTCTGGCACCTTTGTTTTCCATAGCACAGGAAACAACTGAAGGCCCCCAGACATTAAATGACAGTTATAGGAATATTTATAACCAAGCCGAAACCTATAATGCCTATAAGGTAATAAAAATTAATACTCTTAATAATTTATGGCGTAATGTCCAGGATTCTATCAGTACTTATAAGAGCAAAATTGTTGAAGAGAGACAAGAAATAGTAAGTCTGAATTCAAATATTTCAGCTCTAAATAAAAAAATTGATTCTCTAAATGTAGAACTAGAAAAAATCCAGAAGGTATCTGGAAGTATTGCATTTGCTGGGTTGTTAATTTCAAAGACTACCTATAATATCATTGTATGGTCTATTATTATTGCTCTTTTAGTGATTATAATTATTGGTTATGGGAGTCATACGCGAAACAAACAATTATATACAAATACTCGAAAGGAGTTTCTGGAACTTACAGAAGAATTTGATATTCACAGAAAAACATCTCAGGAGAAAAACATCAAACTGGGCCGTGAGCTTCAGACTGAACGCAATGCTGTTGAAGAACTTAGGGCAAGGCTTGAAGCAAAACGGTAATTAGGGAAGTAGGTTAAATATTTGCAATAAGACTCCTGACGGATTTCAATTTTATATATTGAAGAATAGTATCAAGTTCATAGCCGCTCTATCCTGTATCAAATACACAGTTTTATTTTTTTATAACTCAGGTATCATTTCTTGATGAAATATATTACATTGCTATATGCCGTATTTTTTTAAGTTTTAATAAACACCTTAAAATGTATCGCTTGATATTTGTCTTATTTGTTTTCATACCTTATATACTAAGGGGGCAGGACTTAATCATTACCCAAAATGATAGTACTTATCAGGCAAGAATTATTAAAGCTGAGAAAAAAATCATTTACTACAATCTTTTCGATGATCCAAACAGAGAATTACGTTCAATGGAAAAGCGGGATTTTAAAAAAATCAAGTATGAGAAGATACCAAAGAAGACAAATGCCATATTAATCAAAGATGATGTTTTATCCGGGGAAGATCTAATGATTAATATATTCCAGTATTTATTAAAATTGGGTTATGATATCGAAGATTTTAGTAATGAATATTTATTAGTCAATACAAAATATTTAAATGATCACCGGATTACCGTTGAAATATCCGAAAATGAAGCCTCATTTGTATTTTATTATGAATTCGAGACAGGAATCACTTATAACAGGCCTACAACTGAAAATTTTATTTATGGTAAGAAAGAAAATCCCGGGGAATATCGAGGAGATACCAGCAATGGTCCTTTTAAGGACATGGATGCTTTATGCAGGAACTATTTGATGACTAATAAGGCTACTTTAGAATATATTATTGAATAGAATAATTTTACCTGAATAATTTATTGATATTATAAAAATATACTGAAAAAATACCAATATCAATAGAGGTATTTTTTCAGTATAATAATGGTTATTCTATTCTCTCTTTAGTCTATTTTAATAATAGAAGAACCTCCAGTTACGTTTTGACTGCTTATAGTACCGTCACCTTTATATCTTAAGGTACTTGCTCCTGAAGCGACCACATCCATATTTTCAGATATTGATAAGGAGGCATTACTGGCATCAGATAGGCTAACATCTAAATATTTGGTCGTGAATTCAAAATCACCAATGACTGATGCCCCGGAAGCATTCAGATCAAATGAATCTGTAACTCCTGATATTTTTAAATTTGAAGCACCACTTAAATCTGCCATAATATTTCCTACCTCGATTTCGCCAGTAAAGGAACTTGCTCCAGATAAAAATATAGTAGCTTCATTTGATATTACAGGATCTGATACTATGAATCTCGAAGCTCCGGAAGCAGAATATCCTGTAACTTTCTTAGTAGTTATATATGCATTCAATGTTGCTGAGCCTTTAATACTGATATCATCCTGGATTCTTATTATTAAGGCCCCGGATTCTTTTACAACTTCTATATATTGCTGCAGGTTATCATTTGCCTCAATTTCAATCGCTTCTTCCGTATCTGAAAATTCAACATAAACAGTAAATGCGGATTCTACATTTATTTGATCATAGTCAGAGAAGGAATACTGTTGTGTAGTGACATTATCACTCGCAATAATGTCCGAATCGTTTTCACATGCATTAAGAAATATGCCAATCAATACCAGTGTTGTTAAAATTATTCGTGTTTTCATCTTTGATTTTTTATTATGTAACAATAATTATTTATTTATGTTTCAATATTTAAATTTTCTTTATACTAAAACTGAATTTTGTAATTTAATACTGGGATCATTCCAGTCAAATAAACCTGACGAATTTCACCACTTTCTGTATGGTAATATTCATCCATAACATTTAATCTTCCCGTAACATTTTGAATGTCTAATGAAAGAATCCATGTCCATTTTGGATTGTTCTTCCTATAACTAACTCCAATATCCAATCTGAAATAATCAGGGGAATATACTTCATAAGCGTTGTCATAGTCACGTACTTCATTGCCTGCTTCCTGTGAAGCCTCAAGGTCAACAGGGACAATCGGATATCCACCACGCCATATTGTTCTAAGATTCGTTCCAATTATATTCTGTTTGTTACGGCCAACGGCAAATTCTTTTCCACCCACTACATTAAAGATGTATCTGTTATTATAAGCTGTATTCCTTTCTTTACCATCAGGCATAGTATATTTGGATTGGAATAAAGAGGCAGTGGTGAGAAAATAATAGTTTCTGGAGAAGAATTTTTCAAGAGTGAGTTCTAAGCCGTAATTTCTCCCCGTACCATCATTAGTCAAGTCCACGTTAGTAAATCCACTCCCAAAGTTTAATGCTGAGAAAGTACCTGTAGAATCATCAACCTGAACCGGAACTTCATTTAAATATTGATAGTACGCCTCAATACGGAAATGAAAATCAGGTGCAAATCTCCAGTTATAACCAATAACATTATGTAAAGCTTTTGTCATTTTGAGATCATTATTTGGATATAGTATTGTACCATCAGGTTGTTCTTGTGAACCCAGATAAACAGAAGCTGCCTCAGCTTTGCTATGTAATCCAAATCCATAGCTCAGACTATGTTTATCATTAATTCTCCATTTTGCACCGAAACGTGGTTCTACACTATAATCATCTGTGAGTTGAACATAATTATGATGGACTCCCATATTAAATTCCCAGGAAGTACTCAATCTTAGCTTCCATTGAAAATATGCTTGAAACCGATTGGTCGCACCATCTTGCTCGAGTTCGTTCTCCATAACCTGATCATCATAATTAAAGTATCTAGCATTTAGATCAAATCCCTGGTGGGTGTAGATAGCACCGACACGCATTACGTTTTTTGCATTGAATTTGTGATTAACCATTGTACTGGCTGTAATGGTATTGTAGATCATAGATTCATTATTTACCATTGTCGGTACCAAATTATAACTTAATGAATCTTCCAGTTCTTCATTATTTGTATGAGAAATTGAAGCTACTGTTTTGATATAGGTCTTTTTATTTTTGAACAAATAATTATGGGTAATCCCTGCAACTCCAATTGTATGATTTTCTTCAAATCCATAAGCATCACTCCGGTATTCCCAGTTTGTTGTGTCTTCATCTACTAACTCGGCAGAACTACTGATACCGCCTATTCCCCATATATTGAATCGGCCAAATTTCTTAGTTGGTAAATTGATATTTAAGGATAAATCCTGCCATTCAGGAAAAACATCTGAATCGCCTATAATAAATCCCATTTGATTCAGAAAAGAAGTAGTTGAATACCTGTAATTTAGGAGATAGGATGCTTCAGAGTTTTTAGAAAATGGACCTTCTAAGGAGGCCTGTAATCCCATCACACCAATTTGAAAAGCATATTCACTTTTTTCAAAATTCCCTGTGCGGAGTTGTAAATCAAATACACTTGATAAAGCATTGCCATATTCAGCAGGAAAGGCACCAGTCATAAAGTCAGAATCATCTAAAACCTGGGTGCTGAGTACACTTACTCCACCACCGGAAGCTCCATCACCATCACTGAAATGGTTGGGGTTGGGAATTTCTATCCCCTCCATTCGCCACAACATTCCTCGGGGAGAATTGCCTCTTACCACTATTTCATTATTTTCATCATCTCCAGAAGATGATACGCCCGCATAGGATTGCACTGTTCTTAGTGGATCATTAATACCTGCTGCAATTCTTGAAGTTGACTCGACTGATAATCGCATGGAACTTACTGTTGCCATGGAATTAATAGGTTCACTTAAAATATCATCAGGCATAATTACTATTTCATCCATTTTATTAATCGATTCTTGCATTTTTATGTTAAGGACTACTTCCTGGCCTGATGTGATATTTACATCAGTAATGAAAACCTCTTCATATCCTATATATGTAATTTTAATACTTCTCCTACCAACAGGTATTTTCGTTAATTTGAAATTGCCACCCACATCAGAAACAGCCCCTATTATTGGATCTGTATTCACAAGTATAACATAGGCGCCAGGTAGGGAAGCTTGTGTTTCTCCATCGGTTATTTTTCCCTTTACTGTTTGGGTAAGATCTTGTGCATATGCTGATTGGGTGTAAGATAAAATAATTAGTAATGTTAAAATAATTAAGTTTCGCATAAGTTCGTTTTTTGATTTCATGGTTATGACATTTAAAGTTTAATTAACCCTTACTTGAGAGTTTATTTTTTGACGTATTTTTCTTTTTATTAAATTCCACATGGTATGATGAACTATTCTTTTTTATTGAGAATTTGTCTGGCACAGGTTTTTTGATGCAGTCATTTTCTATACTATCAATTGAATAGGAATCCTTTATTTCATCTTTCATATATTCTTTATTGTACTCCGAATTATTATTTGATTCGATGACCACAGTAGCGATAAGAGTTAAAAAACAGCTCGTAATTAGGATTAAATAAAAATCCCTGTATTGTTTAAAATATGATATTATGCTATGCTTTGAGATCATCATTTTTTTATTTTTGAATATTACTCAATGTTAAAATTCTATTTTCTCCAGGTCTTTTGATAGAATAATTTACCAGGTCGTTAATTTTTGTTTCTGGACCGTTGAAATTCAAGGTTCTGCTGTTTTTCCTTGATTTATATAATCTATTTAATAGAGCCAGGAAGTTTAATAATGCTATAATGGTTGTTGTCCTATAATAAGAGACATAGTAAAATACTGAATTCAAATTCTGAAACTGGCATGTATAAATTGGCTTGCTACCCATTACTTCAATTTTTTATTTGATTGATGAAGTAAAATTCAGGCAAATACTTCAGGTATGCGACCGAATAAAAAAAGTCGAACCTTTTTTATAAAAAAAATTGGTTCGACTTTTTTTGATCAAGTGTTCGACTTTCTTCTAACTACTTGATAATAAGTTAGTTTTGCGGTAAACTGTTGGGGTTAATCCCGTTCGTTTTTTGAATTCAGTATTGAAGGAAGACTTAGAATTAAATCCTACTTCATATAATATTTCCAGAACGGTGAGATCAGATTGATCTTTATCTGATAAAATTTGCTTTGCATGGTTGATCCGATATTCATTAACAAAATCAAAAAAATGCAATCCCATAATGTGATTTATCAACACGGATAGTTCTTTTGAGGATATTTTCACCTGCCTTGCCAATTCATCCAGAGACAAAGAAGCATCCTTGTATGGGGCGTCTTCTTCCATATGCGTTTTTATTTTTGAGATTACCTTATTTGAAGATTCATCAACAATTGTTTCTTCTCCTGTTTTGTGTTTTTTATTTTCTTTAAGAATTTCACTAACAGATCGTAGCTTCGAATTAATGCCTTTATATAATTCAGGAGATTGTAATGCTTTAATAACTATCCAACATACCATAATTAAGGCCATGAGATTTACAATGCCTAATGTATATTCATATATAATACCTCTCATATTAAACATCAGGACATTTTTAACTAAAGAAATAATGTCCAGAATAAAGATTATAATGATCAGCTGCATTAAATATTTATACTTATAGGATTCGCTATTTGAAAAGTTTTCAAAGTACAATTTATTGTACCGGTGTAGCAATACATATGAAGCGATCAAATAAGAAGTTAACTGAACGTGTATTGCAACATAATTAACTGGCATTATGATTTCCTCAAAGATAATTTCTGCATTTTGAGGAGCGAGCTCCCGGTTGAAATGTACAAGGTAATAGTAGGGTATTAAAAGAAGATTCATGATTACAAAAGGCAGAAGATGTAAAGAATCTACTTTCCTTAATTTAAAATCATTGTAAATTGATGATTTGATATATAAAAACAGCAAGGGGGCTCCTAAATAAAGCGTCATGCTGATTATCATTCCAAGTATAGGGAAATCGGAATATACAAAGTACATAACGTATGATGCACCCGAATCTAGTCCAAAAATAATGAGATATCCAGCAATTAGGTAGTTGCTTATTCTTCGTTCGGGATTAATGGAAATTAAATAAATTGCAAAGAGAAAGGCCTGAAAAACAGTTAGCAGAGATATGATATTTTGAAAATTTAAATCCATTTGGTATAATCCCAAAATAGTGTTTCGAGTCTTTAATTATAGGTAATTAAATATAAAAAAATAACTTTTGACTAATCTATTTAATGAAAAATAAATTTTGCGGGTTATATGCTATATTCAAAAACCTATAAATAAAATGATTTGTAAATGTTGATTCGATATAGTGTCAATATCTTAGTTTATCTTCTTCAATCAGGACCTGTTTATAGAATGGGAAACCATTGGTGGTGACACCTTGAATTGAAATAGTATACTTCTCAGGTAGTTTGAGATCAGTAAACTCAAGTTGTACTTCCCCATTCTCATTAGTTGTTAAATTTGGATTCCAATAAATTAAACTACTAATATCTGTAGAATCAGGGGAATAACCTTGCGCAGACATTTCATCTGAGTATCCTACAAGTTTTTTAATAGCCAGATTATTTTGGTCATTTATGAGGTAGTCATTGGCTTCAGTTTCAGTATATATTGCAATGATTCCACTGGCTCCTCTGACACCGTATATCCCTACATTTGCAGGATTTTTCAGTATCTCTATACGTTTGACATCTGTAGGGTTAATTGTTGAAATGTCTCCGATGAAAGGATTTCCATCAATAAGATATAAAGGGGGCCTTTCAAGGTTGATAGACCTTCGTCCTCGTATCTGTACATTATACATTGCCCTGCCGGTAGATGGATCAGTATATTGATTTACCATAACCCCAGCCACTTTACCTTGAAGGTATTGAAGCACATTGGTTACATGTTTGTCCTTATCTTCGACTTCGACCACAGCATCTGGTGAACCATACGCCCTGTATATACCGTCATCCTCATCTAAGGGTAGTGCGGCCTCTTCAACAGTAATTCCTTCCAGCAATACAATTTCTGAAGCAGCATGTAGAGCTCTCAAGCTATCCATAAATGTTGAATAATCTTCAGAAAAGTCACTTTCATAACATTGAATAGATAAAGGAGCTATTGGGGGAGGCTCAAATTCATCAATTATTATATTAGCTTTAGCTGGTTTCCCGGTTTTATCCAATACGGTAAAGGCTATAGATGCACTATCGAAAAATATGAGTTCGGATGATTTGAATTTGCCAAATTCGTCTGTATAAGTAACTATTGCCTGGTCAATGGTTTCTAATGGAAATATCTGCATCAGACAGGTTTCACATGGCTTATTATTGATGAGCGCTGTTCCACTTATCAATAATTTACTTTCTCTTTTTATTATTTCAGACTTATAATTATTGTGAATTTCCGGATTAAAAATATATTTTTTCAGGCTTATCATTAATTGATCTCTCAACCCTATGGATTCAGGTGAATGATCTTTAAAATATTCCCCTGGTTTTTCAATTTCCTCTAAAAATTGTTGCTCTAGTATGAGCTCTCCCATTTTGTTGATACAATTATTGAATGTGTTTTTATAAAAAAGATCATTTTTTGTAATGGAAACTGAAAAATATCCTGGTTGCGGATTGGTATCATGATCCTGGAGAGAAATCAATATTTTCTTATCAGCGCCTTTTTCTTCTAAATCGATAATGACTTTTCCTGATCCTGAAGTATCAATTGTATTGTAAATATACCTATGTCCAATATTGTAGCCTTTGACATCGAGAATTCTTACTTCAATAATTCCTTCAGGAAATTTTTCTCTTGGAAGCTCTATACTCTTTTCATAGTTTTCCAGCTGGTACAAGCCTTTGTGAAATATCTTTCCATTTGATTGGTACATTAAAATAAACTGGTCATCCTTTTGATCTTTTGTAGCTGAGATATAAGTTTTTATGTTTTTTGAATCAAAAGGATCAATTGAAATATTAAATCCAGAATTATTGACTTTGGGAAGCAGATATTGAAATTCTTTACTTCCTATATTAACCACAATATAATAGTTGCCTTGTTTTTTAGGTTTAAACTCAAAATCACCAAATCCTAATTCATTAGTTGTGAATTCTGCTACCTGTTTCCCTTTTTCATCCTGGAGTTTCCCTTTTGTTTTAATCCCTTTATTCAGATAATTGGTGGTTTTTATTACAATATGATTGTTCAGATTGGAGATTATCGAACCTCCTTCTGGAAAAACCTGAAGATGCAAACTATCCATAGATTGATTAATTTCTTCATTTTCGAAATACTTATTTAGGGGAGATACTATTTGTATTATTTTATTTGAAAAGGTCTGGCTGCTATAATTTGCCATCCTTTTGGTATAACTTCTTAGTCGATAACATCCATTAAACAATTCTTCAGACAGCTGAATCCGACCAGTTGCTATACCTTCAACACTCCTGAATTTACTTGTTGAAATTAATTGATTTTCTTCATTGATCAGATCTGTATAAATGATTTCCGTTCCATTAATAAATTGATTATTTCCTACATTAAGTAAATGAAAAGAAAGGTGAATCTCATCCCTGTTTGAGTAAACAGGTTTATCTGTATGTACTACTATATTTTGCAGGTTATGGAGCAGTCGATTAGTTTTTAATTTTTCTTCTTCTTTTTCAAACACAGATTGTATTTGGTTGGGGATTGCAAGATCCTCCAGGACGGCTTTTGAAAATGCAGGATCATATTCAAATGGCAGCATTTGTAATAATCTGTCTTCTCCACTATACCCGGCTACCTCAAATCCTGATGGATTATTTACATATCCTGATTCGTGTACCCTGAGTTTTGGAACTTTTAATCTAATCCAGGAAACCTGGTATGATAAATCCGGAAAGGGAGACTTAAGCCATTCATTATGAGTAAAAACAATAATGAGTTCACCTTTAAAGGATATAATTTTTTCACTGGCGATATCGCTATCCTCAACGATCTTTTTGGGATCAATCTCGATATATTGTTTCCCGACTTTGTCATAAAATGTATTGGTTGGTTGGTAATCATGGATAGTATTGATTTTGTATGCCATGAATCCTTCCTCTTTATAAGAGCCATTAATTAGTGATCTGAAAAAATGCCGTATTGAGCCAAGATATGCTCTTTGCCTATTTATTAGCCAGGTATCCAATACTTCAGGATTATCATATTCTAACTCTTCAAACCTATTTTGACCGTAGAACATTAATGCCAGATTGTTTTTTTCAAAATTTTGCAGATAGAAATATACCTGATATCCGAGATCTTGGTTTTTAATAACCAGTGGAGCTTGAGCTATCGCAACAAATTTGTTTTTATCCTTGTCTATGTGGAACTCCAAAACATATGGATTGGTTAGTTCATAGTTAGAAAAGCCCTCCCTGGTTCCAAAAAATTCTCTTTCGAAAATCCGATAGTTTTTTGCCCATTCTTTGTCGTTTTCACCAATAAACTCCAGTGTTTCCAATGCTGTAATTGATTCTTCAAGTTCAATGTTAATGACAAGTGTAGAAACATCTTTTAACCGGATATTCTTTGATACCGTTTTGAAACCAACCATAGAAACAATAAGATTATAGGACCCGGAATCTAAATGATCAAGTTCATATTCACCAAAATTATTTGTCGTGGTGCCAATTTGGGTATTATTAAAAAATACATTTACAAATGGTAGGGGATCCTTGCTTTGATGATTTGAAATTATACCTTGAATTCTGAAATCCTGTGCACTTAATTCAGGATTGATAATAACCGTACATATGAGATATAAACAAGCAAACTTTAGAATATCCAGATACCTTGGAATCATACCTGACATTTTTAATTTAGATAGAACAATATTACAAATTTATAAGTTTGAAAAGCTCAGGTGGATTTAGTTTATTTTCAATCTAATGGAATTAGCTATGATGGATGAAATGATAACTAAGATCCCTTATAATATCATTTCAAATTCAATTTCATCTCTTATAGGAATATCATCAAAACCTAAAAGAGGTATTTCTGGTTGAATTTTTCTTAATTCAGATATGGAATTAGGGAACAAGGCGGCGATGTTGAATCCTTTTTTTTGATAAAATCTAATCGCATTACTATTATCATTCGTTGTTAACAGCCATACTCGCTTACTCCCGGTTTTTTTTGCAACACTTACTGCCTTTTCAATAAGAGTTGAGCCTATTCCGCTATTGGCCATATTAACTACTAGCGAAACGATTTCGCAATCAAGCTCATGAATGAAATAGGATATATGTCCTATTCTTTTATTATTCATCTCAGCAATATATCCGGGCACTTTATGTGGATAATATGATATTCCTTTACTGATTATTTTTTCTGAACCAAAATGTTGTATCCATTCCTGTTTAATCCATAAATAATCAGATTCTACTATTTTTCTGATTTGAATTTGCATTTTAGTTAATCTCCAGATACTCATTTTCCAGAATGGCGTAATGATAATTATCCTTCCATTCACCCCTGATAGGTAGAATTTTTCTTCTCAATCCTTCCCTGGTCATGCCTACCTTTTCAAGTACCCGGATAGATTTAATATTTTCAGTAGCAACTCCGGCTTCAATTCTGTGCAATCGAAGTTCTTCAAATCCAAATTTTAATAATTTATTGGAAATTTCAGTAGCATATCCTTTTCCCCAAAAATCCGGAGACAATTTAAAATAGATCTCAGCCATTTTGAAGCGTTCTACTGCAACCACAAGCCCTGCCAAGCCAATGAAATCATTACTGTTTATTGCCCAGACCCCCCAACAATATTGTTTTCTTTGTTTTGAATTTTGATCTTCAATTATGCTGAGAATAAATTTTTCAGTTTCCTGAAGATCTTTAGGAATTCCAAGTGTATTAAATTCATCTACCTCAGGAATGGAATGAAGTTTATGTATAGGATTTAGGTCTTGTATTGAGATCTCCTTTAATAATAGTCGGTCAGATTCTAAAAGTATCATATTATTGTTTTTTGTTTCCATAGGCTAATGCTAGTCTCATAAATTTTTTTACTTCATGGTTTACATCTTTCTTTTGGTATATTCTAAGATAATGTTGGTAGTACTTTCCTCCGGGTACCTCCCCAATTCTATAAAAGCATAAATTCTCATTATAGGGTTTATTAAAGGTAAACGCTATATCTACAAAGTTTTTTCCCAAAGTTTTAATATATCCGAATCGTATCAAAGCGGCAAAGGCAATTCTTGATCTGGCAGGATGTAATTTAAATGGACCTATCTTTAACAATTCTTGAATGAAATAATTATATAACTCAATAGTTATAGCTGATTTTCCTTTCAGAAAATCCTCAACGCTTCTCTCATTACATGAATGAGGGTGATTTCTTTTGAGGAATTGTTGTTTGCATTCAGGACATGTCCACATATTCATATATTATTACAATGTTATTTCATTTAATAATAAATTGAATTCACCATTCTCTACCTGTATTTCTTTACCTGTATCGTCTTTGATAATACCTTCATAAGAGCCGGAAATATTGAAAATACTGGAAATGTTTTCTATTCTAATGCTTAATTCATCCTGATTCCTTGTTGATCCATTCCAGATTCCTCCTCCAATTCCAGGAGTATACTGACCAGTAGTTAATTTTAATTCTGCAAAGGATAATTCTGTGGAGTCACCCGGCAGTACTTTCGGGAAAGTCTTTGTATCGATATCAATGTTATAAATTTGAATACGTATTTCGATGTTGTTTGCATATGCTTTTAGCACAATCATATTCTGATCAGGAATAAAAGAGCCAAATGTAGTATTTGAATCGGTCAGATGAAAAAAGCTATTGTCAAACTCTCCACTCACATAATAGGGAAATTTTGTGTCAACCTGTCTGGTCTCTGGGAAGCAGCTTACAAATAAGCACAATCCTGATATCAGAAATATCCCATAGATAAAGTACTTACTTGACAATTTATGTTTTGCAATAAACATAATGTAAAAATAAGTATTTTGACCTTACTATTATACTTATAAATAATGAAGGACTAAAAAGCCTCGATTGTACCTAAAGAATTAATATGAGGTAATTCAATTGTAAAAATGCTTGAATTGTCCACATTAGTTTATTGAATTGATAGGATTTTATATCTCTCGAAATTCGAATAACCTACTGACCTATTTCACTATTAAATCATATTGTATATTTTTGCAATCACTTATTTGATTAAAGATAGGATATGGCGGAATCTGCAGATATTAAACAAGAACATCAAAACAAAATAAAAAGTGTTATTGATGAAGTATCAAAAATAGTAGTTGGTCAGGAATATATGGTTAACAGGTTGTTAATTGGATTGTTTGCCCAGGGACACATCCTTCTTGAAGGAGTACCCGGTTTGGCTAAAACCCTGACTGTTAACACGCTTGCCCGGGTCTTGCATCTTGATTTTCAAAGAATACAGTTTACTCCTGATTTATTACCTTCTGATCTGATAGGTACTATGATATATAATCAGCAGAAGTCTGAATTTGAGGTAAAGAAAGGGCCGGTATTTTCTAACATGATACTTGCAGATGAAGTAAACCGTTCTCCTGCGAAAGTTCAATCTGCTCTATTGGAATCCATGCAGGAAAAGCAGGTAACAATTGGGGAGACTACTTATAAGCTGGATAAGCCCTTTTTGGTAATGGCAACACAAAATCCGATTGACCAGGAGGGAACGTATCCTTTACCGGAAGCACAGGTTGACCGTTTTATGATGAAAGTTTTTGTGGATTACCCTACTAGGGAGGAAGAGTTGGAGATAATGCGCCGGATGTCTAATCTCAACTTTGATGATAAAATTAATACTATACTGACAAAAAAGGACATTTTCCAGATCAGGGACGAAGTGAATAAGGTACGTGTTTCTGAGTCTCTAGAAAAATATATTATTGAACTTGTTTTTACTACTCGAGATCCATCAATCCATGGTTTAAAAGAAGAAGCCGCCTATGTACAATATGGTGCTTCTCCACGGGCATCTATTTACCTGAATCTGGCAGCTAAAGTTGTTGCTTATTTAGATGAGCGTGAATATGTATTACCTGAAGATGTTAAAGAGATCGCCATGGATGTACTTAACCATAGAATGATCCTTAATTATGAAGCTGAAGCTGATGGAATTGATACCAAGTTTATTTTGGATAGAATCTTGAAAAAGGTGCCTATTTCTAAATAATTATGCTTCAATAACCTTCTGG
>Ga0316187_10001424_pt1 | contig 20601 bp, 18 predicted proteins | sample CroRivburrow1_MG_FD_204927 | JGI IMG/M metagenome (GOLD analysis project Ga0316187, IMG submission 204927) | Coastal sediment microbial communities from Maine, United States - Cross River worm burrow 1 | ecosystem: Environmental > Aquatic > Marine > Coastal > Sediment | place: USA: Maine...
GTTCAAGTGTATTTTTCATTTCATAGAACTCTTGCTTACGCTCATAGCTAAGGCTTCTTTCAGCCATTGCATCAACCTGTTCCATCTGTATTTCAAGACCAAGCCTTCTGGCTGTCCGGTTGAACTCAGCATCACGTTCCCTTGCATCAAATGCCCTCTGCTCACGCTGCCTTGTGATCTCAGATTGCTTACCGATAAGATCAAGCCTGCGGGTATCCTCCAAGCCTCTGCTGGTAGCAATACCAGCATTCCTGAGTCCTGCCTGAAGATCACCACCGGCAATACCAGCACCTAACTGTACAAGGGCATTACCCCATGCAGCCTTACGTGCCTGAGCAGCAAGGTCAGTGGTATCCAGTGCATCTACAATCTGTCCATCACCAGCATAACCACCTGTCTCTGTGCCTAAAGAAGCAATTCCTTCTCTAAGGGTATCCAATTTAGATGGTGCAGGATCACCACGGGAACGACTATTGTCCTTACTGATGGGATCAGCCGCTGCCATTTGCTCTATTTTTTCTGGAGCTACAGCCTTAAGCTTGCGGGTAATGATTGCATCCTGCGTATTTATATATTCAGGAATCCTGCTAACTGCTTCTTTGGTTGTGTCATAAGCACCGAACAGGGCATCTCCTATGTCACCACCATACATACTCTCACTTACCCTGCCTAAGTAACCTTCTTCACCCATTGATTCCAACATGCTCCCTAGTCCACCTGTTCTTGCAAGTGTTGGGTCATTTGCTTTTTCAACATTAGAGTCAATCCATGCCTGAACAGTGCCTTCAGAAGTGCCACGATCAAATCCACTTAATGTATTGCCTGCAATCTTATCAAGTGTTTGTAGCTTTCCTTCATCAAAGTACTCTTGCCTTTTATCATAATGCCTGTCATAGATACTTTTCGGCATTGGCCTGTCGCCCATCAATTCTGCATTAGCTGTCATTGAGGGTTCAACAGGTGCAGGATTTAACAGGTCTTCAGCCCTTTGAACCAATGCTGGATCAGCTTCTCTGGAAACCAATTTATCTTGAATAGATTGAAGCGGATTAAATCCAGAATGTTCATCCCATTTGGGAGTAACACTTCTTTCAGAACCCATGATGTCGTAGATTGGATCAGTTATCTTTGCCAAAGATTCTGCAGTAAATTTCTCCCTGCTATTTGATGGCCTTACCTGCTGCTCAAATGCCGCTTTATATCTCTCTGCTGGTATTGCAGACAGAATGCCCTGTTGAACAGACTCAGGCATAACCATGTCAGCATTAGCAATCAAATCACCTGTCGGACTGAAGCTTGTAATGTTATCTGTTGTTCCTGCTGTATATCCGGGGATACCTGCTGGAGGATTATTTCCACGAAGGAACTCTTCATAAGCTACCTGCTGTGTGGGATAACCCGTAGCATTAATGGGATATGTCATGCCGCCTCTTGAGGCAGGGAATGAACCCCTGACAGGGCCACCAGCTGCCATGCCCTGTGCAATAGGAGCATTAGGGTCTTGCATAGGTGGAAACTGTTGCTGTGAAGGAACAAGCCCCTGACCTCCCGGTAATGGATATGGCATGTTAGGTGGTGGAGTCTGTGGAATCTGAGGCTGCTGCGGAGGCATCTGTGGGGGTGGAGGCTGATCCATACCACCAGCTTCACGTAATGTCTGGTCTGTTATAGTGCCTTCAGGCTGTTCAGCCATCTGCTGTTCAGCACTCTTACGCATATTTGTCCTACGCTGTATCTCGGACACAAAAAGGAACTGTGGTATATCACCACTAGGAGCCTTGGCTTCTTGCATCAAGCGATCATCTGGAAGACCTTTTACCATGTCTTCTTGTTGTAAAAGATTCATCATGACTTAGCCTCCTCCTTGATTGTAGGCACTATATAGACCAGCCCCGGCTATACCTCCACCAAGCATCTGTTGCATTGCTGAAGGCTGTTGCCCAAACATTGTGGTCGTTGATCCCGGTGCATAGGCATTGCCCTGCATTATGTTGCTCATGAATCCAAGCTGTTCATATGGATATGCTTGCTGTCTCAGGAAGTCCTGATAACCAGCATCCAAGCCCTGTTGCGCCAGACCTCTCTGTTGCGCTCCAATACCCTGAAGCATTCCAAGACGCTCCATCTCCATCATTTGCTGCTGACCACCAAACCCTGCCAGTGCATTTGATGCAGCCAGTTGATTCTGCTGTAAGCCAAGTTGACCCTGCATGGCTGCAATCTGCCCTGCCTGATTAGCCTGATCGGCACTCAAGCCCATCTGTGCTGCTGCCTGTCTGGCCTGCTCATAGGCTTGATACCTTTGTAAGCCCATCTGTGAGGCAAACTGCTGATTGGCAGCATTCATGCCAAACTGGCTTTGCATGTACTGTTCTTGTGCCTGCCTTGCGGCTTCATTAGCACCGAACCGACTTTGACCAAACTGTTCCTGAGCCTGTCTTGCAGCCTCATTCATTGAGAAGCCCTGCTGCATGAAGCCTTCCATAGCCTGTTGCTGTTCAGCATTCATACCAAACATTGCCTGACTGAACTGTTCCTTAGCCTGTGCTGCAGCATCATTCATGCTGAAGCCCTGTTGCATTAAGGACTCAGCAACCTGCCTTGCCTGCTCGTTCTGCCCGAACTGGCTTTGCATGAACTCTTCATGCTGTGCGCGTTGCTCTTGGTTCTCACCAAACTGTGACTGCATAAAGCTTTCACGCGCCTGTTCCTGTTCTTTGTTCAGGCCAAACTGGCTCTGCATCAGCTTCTCTTGTTCAGCTGCTTGCTGTGCATTTATTCCGAACTGTGATTGTCCAAACTGTTCCTGCAATGCACGTTGTTCCTGATTTAAACCAAACTGTGACTGCTGGAATTGTTCCAATTGTCCCCGGGCAGCACGATCCTGTTCAAACGATTGCTTGGCATCAGCAAATGATGCCTGCTGTCCACGGGTCTGGATATCACTCATTTCCTGTTGCAGGTTACGTTCATTCTCTGCCTGTAGAATTGCTTCACGATAACCACCAAGGCTACCAACACCAGCTGCTGCAAGGCTTGTGTCCTGCGCTCTGATATCACCCTGTCTGGCGGCTTCTCTTTTTTCTATATCCACAACATTCTGCATGTACGGTGACATGTAGTTCTGTAGCATTGCTGCATCATCCAGCCTTCCGGGTTGATACCCGACATCTCTGGACTGAGCATTAAAAGACATATCACGGCTCATTGTCTCTGGATCAAAGCCAGCAAAATCACGCCCTTCACCAGCAAACTCAACCTGTCGTTGATCTGGTGTAAAACCTACCTGACCCTGCCCTGCTTCGTAACCTACATCATATTGCTGTGGATTGTATCCAACCTGACCCTGCGAAGGCTGAAAGCCTACACCATACTGACCTGCCTGATATCCCGGCCCCCACATCTGCCCTGCTGAATATCCCGAGTATCTTGAAGATGGATCATAAGTGCCTGCCCTACCAAGCCCACCTGCTCTATAACTGGATTCAATATCAGTATTGATGTCACCTAAAGATGCACCACCTACCTGATTTGCTATGTTTCCTGCCCGAACAAGAGATTCATTTGTGCCAGACATGCCAAGCTGTCCCATACGAGACATTGCTTCCTGTTCATATGGAGAGAAGTCTGCAACACGCTGACCCTCATAAGTTTGATACGGCTCAGACGTTGCTGCCGCTGTACGCTGCATCAGATCATGGTAGTACGGCTCTGCAAATGCAGGAAGATTAGTGCTTGTTTGCGTTACTGTGGAATCCGTTGAACCACCACCACTGCCAAAATTACACAAGACACGATCTTCAATACTAAACACATCGTCACAAGCATTAGACCACAATGCCTCTTCAGGGGATGTATTGTGATACCTGTTTAATCGCCATGTTTTCTTCATAATTCTTTCTCGTAATAGGAAGCAGACTGTTCAAATCCATCTTCTTTAAACCATTTCCAAAAACCGCCCCGAGCCAAACATTCTATAGATTCGCAGCCAGAGTCACGGGCATAGTTTGTCATAGTATCCAAAAGCTCTTGATACCATTCATCAAAATTCACACCACCCAAGAAATGCACCATCAATGTGGTTTTTTCTGGATAGAAAGTATGTTGTGTTGTGATTGCTCCATCAACAGACTCTTCACCATTGCGTACAATCCAAAGCTGTTGTTCGTTTAACACAAGTGAGGCAAGAATATAATCAGCCTTCCATCTTCCTTTTGTCAGTTCTATAGCTGGCTGAAGATGTTTTTTAGCAACAGACCAAAACTCCCTTACTCGCTCCGGTGGAACAAGAGTGACCTTATACTCAGTTTTGCTCATCGTGGCATCACTTTCCTTGCATCAAAAGGTGGTGGTTGAGTCGTTGACCCGCCACGCGCCATGCGTACTCTCTCTGACATGGCATCAAGTTCTTCTGCACCAGCATCACTGCTACCATCACCCACACCAGAAACAACATCAGCCGGAACAATATACTCACCCGGGCTTACAGCAACCTGTTCTTGTCCTGCAATCGTGCCGGGAATCATGTCATCCATTCCACCACCCTGACCTTGAATCATTCCCTCAGTCTGAGCATTAGGAGCCATCATTTTTAAGATGAACTCTCTGGCCTCACGGAACATCTCTGTACCAAACTGGGCAATGAATCCTTCTATAATCTGATCTGCGTTATCACCAGCCTGACCAAGAACAGCCATTGCAAGCATCTGAATATCCTGATCACTTGGCTGACCGCCTGCTACAGGCTGTGCCTGTAAGCCAATAGGGTTATCTGCCTGCTGTGCTGGCATAGGAGAAATCTGATCTACTGGCTCTTGTGGATTGGTGTATTGATTAGGAACGCTCGCAATACCACCACCTGATATTTGTCCAGTACCCATTCCTGTAGTAAATGGAACCTCACCACCATTGGCATAACCATAACCATAGGAGTTTCTACCACTTCCGGGTTCACCAGAACCAACCTGACCACCTCCTGCCATAGCTGATTGCTCTGTCGGAAGAGTAGTAGTCATACCAACACCTTTTGCAGTTGAAGCCCAAGGAGGAACTTGACCTTCCAAGCCATTAGGGCCACCAATCAATGATTTGAAATAAGGCTGTGCTGGCTGCTGCATTCTTTCAAATGGAGGATACATATTTTGCCAATCCTGCCTGCTTGTTGGTGTAGGAGCTTGAATATTCTCAGGATCATTCTGGAAGTAATCAAACTCAGGATCAAAGCCCGGACGGAACCACTCAGGAGGAGCAACACTATGATCGCCACGTAAGTTCCTTTGTACCGTTACAGGATCAATACCACCATATCTTCCCATAGCATTATAACCACCAACATTAGTTCCCGGCCCCATAGTGCCATACGGGTCATCAGCACGTAGTTTCCCACCTCTTTTCATGCCCTGAACCTGACCACCATAAGCATATCTGCCACTACGCAAGGCTCCATGACTTTGAAGCTGTTGTTTACGATCCGCTGTAACCCCACCCATTTGCTGGCCTCTCGGTGATCCAACCATGCCGCCTCTGGCATATCCCGGTGGTCGCCAAGGTTGTGGGATATTCGGACTCATCTGCCCACGGTAAGAACTCATCCCCGGAATTATTCCCGGCTGTGCTGAACGATAAGCTTCCTGTAGCCTGTTATATGCTCCTTCACGCTGCCTTGCATCTTCTTTTTCCTGATCCTTTGCAGCCCCTTTCATATCATCTTGTGCTTCAAGCTGGGCAAGCGTATTACCGCCAACCGCTATTGGCAGCATTGATGATGGCTTGGTCACTTCTGACATAAAGCCCTGTCCTTTCGGAGCTTGCCAAGGTTGTTTAAGTGCTGTCATGAAGCTTTCACCTGATACCTTGCTCGGGTCAAAGCCACTTCCAAAACCCATAGGAGCGGATTGTCCAGTGCCGATGCCTGCTGCTGCTCTATCGGCTACACCTAATGATGCTGTTGCACCTGATGGATCACCCATAGGAATTACCATTTCTGGTGTAACCGCTGATTGCATAACCTCACTGGACATTCCTTCTAACGCCGATGGAGCGATAACATTTTCTGTTGCTGCCTGCTGAATAGCTTGCATAGCAGCATCATCTGTTATTTCTGCCCCTAATGCTCCTGCCCCACCTGCTGCTTCACCAGCCGCACCCAATGCTCCACCAATGCCTGCACCCATTACACCAGAAGCCAAACCACGTTCCCAATCGCCCGTTATTGCCCCTGTAGCGACACCAGAGGCCAGACCCCCAGCTATGGCACTGCCTATAGCTCCTGCTCCTGCTGCACCCGCCAAGGCAGAGCCACCTGTGCTTGCTAACAAGGGTATCAGCAAGGGAAGGAAAGCTTCTTTCTTTCCAGTAACAGGATTGATTGTCAATTGACCTGTTGGTGACAATGATGCCAAACCAGCAACTTCAATAGGGTTAAGGTGAACAAGTTCCGTATCGCCATATCTACCATATGACTCCAGTTCATTTGCTATTCCTTGTAACGGGTATCTGTTTTCCATAATTGTCTCGTCTGGTTTAATCAGCTATTAAAATAATTTCAAAATTAACATCGGCCTCGGATGAAACAGGAGCTTTTGCCATGAATCCAATGTCTGTCAAGGCAGGGTATGGGCCACTTGGAACACTCAGGGTGTATCCGGCCTGACCGTCAACACCGCCCCACTGCTCCTGCAGGCGCATTGCACTATAAGGTGCTGCTGTCTCCAGTATGTTTTCCCTCTTGAAGAAGGACACTGTTACTGATTTAGTAGCGGTAACACTGATATGGGTCGCATTAATGTATCCCGTAAATCCAAGTGGTATCGTGAATACTGCAACCTCTGATTGCCCCTTGGGAATGTCAGTAGAATCAATGGTCAGCCAATCCTCTGTGCCAGCACTGTTTTCAATGACAATATCGGCAGCATGTGAACCTGTAGTCTGTGTTGCATAGGTTCCAGATGCACTGACAAATGCCCTGAATAGACGGATGAATGTTTCACTTGTTGCTGCACTTGCAGATGTGCCAGCGGTTGCCAATGTTGCGTTGACTAATGCGCCGGTTTCATCCAGCCCTTGGATCGTTATTTCCCTTGCGCCCGATCCGGCTGCTGTGTCATTGGCATCACCAGCTTTAACTCTCAGGGCAGTTGCGCCAGATACCTGTGGTGTCCGATATACTTTACCAATGCTTACAGGGGCATATGTACTCCCAACGGCAACATCACGCCCGAATTTCAATACACGGGAATGGTTCGGAACATCACCTTTTGCGAGTTCCAGCCAGAAATCAGGTAATGGCCCTTCTGGATATACGCTAAGTCCCATCAGAATGTCTCCACGCCAAACAGGTTAAAACTTAATCCAGTTGCACTGGCATATGTTCTGACAACATCAGATTGATTCAATGTCATGCCAAGCACCGCTGTTACTGTGGTATTGCCTCCAATCGGAGCATCGTAAAAGATGTAGTCTTTGTCGGCAGTTGTTGCGCCACTGACCGCCACGCTTACCCTGAATGTGATTGTACTGGATGTCCGGTTACATATCGCAAGTGTGCTTGTTGTTGTCAGTGCTTGGTCTGGTACAGCATAAAGGTCTTCTTCCGTGGTCGCTGCTGCTGCCAGTTGTCCAAGTACCTTTAATATGTCAGCCATTTATCTGGCTCCCATTAAAAGGAATTGATGCCGCCTAAGAGCCAATGAAGCTGTTGAATGCCGACCATCCCTGTTGTCCACAACATCCTGCCTGAGATTATTGAACGCTTGTTCTGTCAACCTGCGGTGTCGCCTTTCGTTGTCATTTGAGTACTCTGGCCCAGCTACGGGGAATGTTGTTGTTTCACTGGTTCTCATCGTCTTCCATCCGTTCTCATGCCAAACCTGAAATCACCCATTGTCCAGCCATAGTCTATACCACTGGACTCAATACGCAGGACAATTGCCCTTGCCCTTACCCGCACATGGGACTGCTTGGTTGTTGCAGTAACCTCCTTGGTATACAGGATTGGTAAATCCTCATATTCAAGCGGGAAATCACTGCCCTTGATAACCAGTGTCCATAAGGCATTATCCCTTGATCCGGCAATCCTGAAGTCAGAAATGATCCTCTGGAGGAAAGAGAACTGCTCACCATCAGAGATTTCAATTTCACCGGACTCAATGTAACCGGCAATCTCCTGACCTTCGGCGTTATACGAGTACTCTTGGTTGTAGAGATAATTCTCTTCCACATCCACCAGATCAGCAGTTGATGCAATCGGATATGTCCTTGAAGCAGCCTGTATCCATGCTGCCCTGTCAAATGTTCCAATCGTCCAGACATTCTCTGCATAGTTGTAGGTGACATACTTGGATACATCCAGATCACCCGGAACCGGATAGAACCATGTCACCTCTGAATCATCAGGATTATTGGTGGCATGGATTTTATAAAGCTGTGTCCTGTCAATCTCATCATAGACATAATTCAGAACATCACATGGCAACCTGTTTATAGAACCCTGATAAACATAAAACCCTTCCAAGTCCATGAAATAGACTGCATCACCAACACTGACCATCGCTTTTGGTGACAGGCTTGTGACGTTCTCAGCGATCACTGAGAACTGGAACACAAAGGGTGATCCTGCAAATTGCATGGAATGAATGGACGTATCCGTAAATACCAAGATTTCCTGACGGGTCTTGATTGCACCAACAATCTTTGTGCCAGTAGATAATACCTGCCCACCTGCACTGTTAGTTGCTGTCGGAGTCCAATCCAAGGCACTTTCCTGATCAGCCCAACGGATCAACAAAGGGTCAATATCTATGGGTGCTGCTGGTGTTGAGCCAAGTGGGCTTGCACCAAAAGCAATCACATGCCGATCTATCTGAGACACCATCACCTGAAGTGCTGCTGTCGGAGCATTAGATGTGCTTGGGAATATGGTTGAGTCTGTTATGTTTACACCCCTGACTCCAGTGCCATTGCTCTCATCCCAGTAATAAATACCGCCACCACGGGGATTGAACAGCAAGTCATCACCAAAAACATCCTGACTGTACAGCCGCAGCTGATTGGCAAAGGTAATGTCTGTGCCGCCACCCCATACGCCCTCATCCCAGTTGCCGGAACCCCAGCCAGTAGCCGGTATATACCAGTTTGTTCCTACATTAATCTGGTATGCACCCTCTGTTGCTCCTAAGCCATCCCCCGTATCCCCAGCTGCTGCAAGCACAGGGTCGCCATTGGTGTCTTTGGCCTCAATTTCATAGGTTGAAGCCGTACCAATACTGCTAATCTTATATTCCTGATTCAGTACTGCTGCTGTAATGTTCCCGCCAAGGCTAATGGCATTTGTATAGGTGACATAATCTCCAAGTGCCGCCCCATGACCGCCCAAAGTACTGTCCGTTACAGTCAGTGTTGCATCACCATCAGCAACCTTGGCAAAGGTGATGGCAGAGGCAGCGGTTGTCATCCTGATTGGGGTGATGTCGTAAAGACTGCCACCCTGTTCAATATAAAACTTCAGGTTCGTTCCAACACCAAGGTATTTGTTTGCTGCTGCAGTAGCCCAATCAAACAATGATCTGGCAACGCCCTTGTAGGACTCATCCGTGTATTTTACCCAGCCACCAACCTGTTCAACCCTGCCCTTCCTGAAGCGTATTTTGTCACAGTCAAACCAGCCAAAAGAGGCAGTGTACTGCGTTCCTTCTTTGTCAATTCCGGGGACAAAGGGTATTTTTTTAAGCATTCTTGTAGCTCCAGAGCCTTGGTGTATCTACCCGTGTGTCAACATGAACAAAGGTTTTAGCTATGCCAATACCAGTAATGCCCATCTCCATTGCGACTTTAACCAAAGTATGCCTGCGGCTACTGCTTATGACATGAATATCAGCGGCAATACCTTCCGTATGCCGCCCCGGCTCATCCTTGATGATCTCTCTACTGTGCATGGGCGATCTATAGCCGGATGTGATCACAAAGGGGAACCCACACTCTTCTCTTAACATGTCAAGAGTAAGGACGAACTCAATATCAATGCCCTCTTCTCCTGTCTCTGAACAGAAATACAGTTTCCGGTCAGTCTCTTTTGAGAAGTATTTCGCCACTTACTTGGCTACCCAGCCCGTATTGCCAGTGCCGGATTCTTTGACATAAAAGGATGTTCCAGCCCCGCCATCAGTTCTGGAATAGAAACTGCCAACAGGTGCTGCCACGAAGCTTTCAGGCGTTCCGGTTCCATGTACCCACTTCGGGCCAGAGCTACCGCCAGCGATTACAGCACCAGTGTCATCTACCCGTAGCCGTTCCGTATCTGACACGCCGGTATATAGCCTGACGGTTCCAAGTGCTGCGTGCGCTCTCAGCTTCATGGTGGATGCCTGAGACTCAATAACAAACTCAGACATATCAACAGTCATCGTACCGGCGTCTAGGCTGCTACCCCTGAAGTTCAGAGTCGCTCTTGTTGCACCTTCAAATGTGGCTATCCCGTTCACATGTAGTGGAGTTAGTGGGCTTGTTTCCCCAGCACCAACCAGACCAGAAACTATAGTGCCTGTAGTCGTAATATCATTGGCATAAAAATCAGCATCACCTGTTAATTCAGACAAGTAAAACTGATCCGTTCCATTAATATGCATATAGAAACGACTAGCTACCCTGTCAAAGGTTAAATATGAATTTGATTCAAAATAAACTGCAGGATTATTAGCGTTTACAGCACCAAGATAGAACTCATCGTCTACTGTTAGAAGCGTGTTGCCAGCGTAAACATTGTCCTCTGTCTTGATACTGCCTGTAGTTAAAATATTATTGCCGATAAAATTAAATGTATTGGCTGAGTAATCCCACCGCATCTCAACCGTGGTATCTGAACGTATTTCAAAATCATATGGCACGCTTGAGTGGGCATTGCCAAAGAACCGAATATTACCGCCAGTATCGGGCGATGCACCGCCAGAAAGAACCATTGCGCCAGTTTCGCTGACTCTATTAATGCCAAAACCTGAAGCTCCGGCAACACCCATTGTCATCATGGTATCTGCTAACTGGAGCCTTTCTCCTGTGGCATTGTCATCAATACCAACAGAGGTGAAAGTTCCTGCAACAGTGAAGTTTCCATCTACAGAAAGATTGCCGCCTATAGAAACGTCTCCGCTAAGATCAACGGTTCCTGCAAATACATTGATAACTGACGCATTTGAAATCCCACCACCATCAAACCTCAATAGGGCGGTATCACCATTGGCAAGGATATAGGTGCGATCCACATTGTAGGTTCCCTGCATGATGTACAGGTCTTCACCATTTGTCATGGAGTTGGTAATCCATATCAGGCGTTCACAGGTATCTTCCTCAAACCTGACATAGGTATCAGCCCCCGCAAGTGTTCCATTGTCAGTGATGCTGAGGTAGGCATTTCTGCCATCAGATAAAGCCGAACGATCAGCTGCTTCTGTGATGTATATGATATTGGGCGAACCGCTGGTTGCAGCAGATGTCAGCGTGGTTGTACCGCTACCACCAATAGCCTGATCAAGCTGTAGGAGATTGTTATTAGTTGAATCTCCCCATGTGCCAGCACCAGTTCCTGATTCAATCAGTTCAATTCCTAAATTCGGTGAAAATGTACTTGGCATCTCGTTTCCTCTTTAATTTGATATTGCGCCATCGCGCCAATTTGAATCCTGTGTTGGTTCTATCTCAATCCAGCCTGAGCCATCAATCGGGTCAATGTCAGTCCAGTTCTGGTGAATAGCCTGACCAACTTGAGCTATTCCATAAACGCCTTCAGGGCTTACAATAATATCCGTTACAGGGCCAGCAACAACTGTTCCAACCTGCCCGTTTGCTGTAACTCCAGTAACATAATAAGCTTGGTTTATCTGGACATCACCTACCTGACCATTAGCTTCCAAGCCTGTTACAGGCAGGGTTATAGCACCACTAGCAATGACGATTACGCCATTAAGAAAACCTTCGGCCTCAAGGCCAACAGGCTCAACAATAGCTCCACCTATTGCCACTGCTGATCCAACTGAGCCAGTAGCTTCAAGTCCGGTGACGGTAGTGGTTGCTATTCCTTCTACTGAAACAGTGCCAACACCACCTGTAGCTTCTAATCCTGTCGGCTGCACAGTAGCAGCAGCGTCAACAGAAACAGTACCGACACTACCTGTGGCTTCTAGTCCTGTAACCTGTACGCCTGCCGCAGCATCAGCAGTAACGCTGCCAACACTGGCGGTTGACGATACTCCAGTAACAGCAACATCAACATAAACACCACTATCGGAAAATGGCGCAGCTGAAAAGGGGGCGTTTGTAAACATTAGCCCGTATCAGCTAAATCACGTATCCTTTTGTACTCAGCGACAACAGCAGCCGTATGCACCAATTTAGCAATACGCTTCACTTTCTCAACCTCCCCTGAATAATCATCACCCGGAGCGATTACATGCCTATGAAACGTAGCGGATACCTGTTCATTGCCATCAAGAATAATTCGTTTGGTACGAACCTGAATGTGGTTAGTTTCAGTAACCTCAACCTGATGTTCATATTTTTCTGTTAACGCCATTTTAAACCTCGTATTGTCCGACAAACATCATGTCAAAAGTGGCTCCAATTTCTGTCGTGTCCAGCCCTGTATTGCCTTGAGTTGCGTCCCATAGTCTTAACAAGATCGTGGTTGTATTGTTTATAATGTACCCAGAGACAGACTCACCGGCAGTAATTACCATGCCATTAGCAAAACCAATACTAATACAGCCTTGAGTATTCGCTGCTGAGTCAGAAGTAAATGGCAATCCTGTAATTCTTAATTGACCACTCAAGCTCCCTTTTGCTGAAATTGAAAGCCTTGCTTTTACCGTGACAAGTTTCCCGACCTTCACATAACTGCCTGTCTGAATGACATGAGTTGGACTTCCTGCACTTCCATCAGTCAGAACGGGTGTCCATGAACCCTCTTCGTAGTCATCCAATGTGTTCGCTGCAACTACGGATGTGCCAAATGCAAGTCCACCACCAACAGTGTCTGCCAAGAAAGAACCACCAGTTCGTATATCATTTAACTGGGCATCCCATACACTTGCTGAATGATCATATTGAAGCTCTGTTCCACCAACAGCAGAAAAAACTATGTCACCAGAGTTTGCTGATGCTGAACTATATAAATCTATTTGGGTATCGCCAGCTGCCCACAACTGCGTCCTTTCTCCAGCAGTACCATCCCCATAGCCAACAAATCCCTGACTTGTAGCACCGGAGTAAACACCACACCACTTATCAGTTCCTGTGGATTTCAAAAGGGCATAACAATTGGTGTCAGATGTTACCTCTAACAAGTCAGAAACAGTGGTCAGACCAGTGACCGTTACTTTACTTGCACTGGCTGTGCCTGTCGTAGTAACTGCGTAACTTCCAAAGTCCGTGCCTGTTGCTGTTATAGAGACAGAAGACAAACCATCAACAGCCAAAAGCATTCTCTTAAGGCTGCGACTGTACTGAATTTGGGCTTCATCACCGGCTGTATCATCAAACAGCAAAACAGGCGTATTGGCATCAATGGCTGTCAGGCCAAAAGCATTAGTCAGGGTCAGAGTTTCCTGTTGCGCCCAAACATTTGTACCAATATCAGCATGTGTCTTGGTCTGCAAGTAGCCGCTTGCGCTGTTCAGAAAGTTATCACCCTCTATACTATTGGCGGTAACTGTGCCGTCTACAGTAAGGTCGCCTGACCCAGTTAGCTCTATATTATTGGCGGTAACTGTGCCTGTTGTCGTTAGATCACCTGCTTGGAAATCCCAAGTGGTTGCAGAGTGATCATATTGAAGGGTTGTTGATCCATTATTCCTGAAGAGGACATCGCCTGTATTGGCATGTCCACTGCCATAAAGGGTCATGTTGGAGCCAGACAGGCCACTTGTGCTTCCGCTTATAACAAAAGCTCCGGTTAAAATACCTCTGCCAATGGCATAAGATGATGCGTTCCCACCGAATAAAGTTTCACCATTACCAATCTGGAGTCTTTCCTGATTAGCGTTGTCATCAATGCTAATAGAGTTCAATTGCCCCGGAACAGTCAGATTATCTAAATCATCCAAGTAAACAGCCTTGTCGGCAGGATAAGTGATAAACACATCCTTTACATCTGAGTTAAAACTCATCTTGGCTGTATTGCCGGTGCTGTTGATAAGAACAGTATCTCTGGAAAGAGTGTCACCAGCTAGAGTGTACGTGCCAATGCCAATCTCCCACATGCCATTGGCATAACTGACGATGGCATAGTATGTGCTGTCTCCATCTGCCAAAAGCTCACCAAATGCTTTGTAAGTGATGTCATATGGCGCAGTAAGCGTAACTGTGCCTGTGCCTGATGTGGTGGTTGTTTCTTTTACCCTGTCTGCAAGTACAAAAGCCATTATGGTATTACTATCTCCTCCCAATCAGGGTCTTGTGTTGGCGTTTTTTCAACCCAGCTTGGACTTTGTGATGGTATCTCTTCAACCCAGTTTGGGTCTTGTGATGGAACGATTCTTGCGATGACATAAACCCTATTAACAATGCCTGATGCTTCAAGACCTGTTGGGAAAACTGTCACCCCTCCAGAATCAATAGCAACAGAGCCAACCTCACCTGTGGATTCTAGCCCTGTAACCGTAACTGAAAGACCTTCGCTGACAGTAACATCACCAACGCTGCCAACAGCCTGCACACCAGTAACCGGAACATCAACTGTGCCGCCTGCTACAACCGTGACGCTGCCAACCTCACCTGTTGATGACAGGCCAATTACAGGTACGTCAACATTACTTACTGCTATAACAGTGACGCTGCCGACTTCGCCAGTAGCCTCTAACCCAGTGACGGAAATATTGGCAGATGTGGATACTGCTGCTGAACCAACCGCGCCAGTGGCCTCTAACCCAGTGACAGGAACATCAACTGATGTAGACTCTATAACTGTAACGCTACCAACAGCCCCTGATGCTTCAAGTCCAGTGACCGGCACATTGGCTATGCCTTCAACCGTGACGCTACCAATGCCACCAGTTGCCTCAACACCCGTTACCGGAACAAAAATTGCCCCGCCTGCTGCAACAGTGACGCTACCGACTTCGCCTGTGCCTTCAAGCCCAGTGACATCTAAAATCTGCTCTGTGGTGACAGTCGTTGTGCCGACTTCACCAGTAGCCTCCAGCCCTGTGACAGGCTGTGTGACGGTGACTTCTACTGTTGCTGTACCAACCTCACCAGTAGCCTCAAGGCCAGTAACGGCTGTATTTGCAGCACCAACAACGGTGACACTACCGACTTCACCTGTGCCTTCAACGCCCGTAACGTCAACATTTGCCAAGCCATCAACGGTTACTGTACCTACCTGACCAGTTGCCTCTAATCCAGTGACCGGAATGGCAATTGGTGCTGTAACTGTAGCGGTTCCAACCTCACCCGTGGCTTCTAATCCAGTGACGCTTAGGATTTGATCTGTAACAGTGGTTACTGATCCGACCTCACCAGTTCCCTCAACCCCAGTAACCGGAACGATTGTTGCGCCATCAAAAGCATTAACCTGAACTTCAACCCGTCTTGCAGTTATTTGGTCAACAGCACCAGTTCGGCTTAAATAAACTTCAAGATCATTGATCTTCTGCCATGTCCAGCCGCCTGTTGGCTCTGTCAGTTCAACATAGGCACTCCAGCTTGCCAGATGAAAAGTGGAGCGAACTTCAGACAGTAACTGTTCACCCTTCCCGTTTGTCCATATTTCCCAATTCAGGTCATCTGAACTACTGATCATGCTGGAGTAGATTCTTGCTTCTATAGTGCCTGTTGATGGGCCACTAACTGGTGAATCTGTACCACCACCAGATAACTCACCTGTTGATCCAATACTTGCTATAGCTGATGTGCTTGTGCTGCCATCAAAAGCATTTGCATCATTTGTCCAGCTTGCTGTTGGGTCTGTTGGCCCTTCATCACTGGCATCAAAATAGTATGTTTCTGGCAGAGCGATTGCAGTGACACTGCCAACCTCACCCGTGGCTTCAAGACCAGTGACTTCTACAGTGGCCCCAAACACAACATCAACGCCACCAACCTGAGCCGTAGCTTCAAGGCCAGTGACCAGAACAGTTATCGGGGCAGTGACTGTAACGGTTCCGACCTCACCCGTCCCAATAGCATCAGGCTGGGATGTGACCGGAGCAACAGCATCGCCAACAACGGTAACTGAGTCAACCTCTCCCGTGCCTTCAACCCCCGTTACCGGAACATCAACGTTGGGGTCTGGCGTATAAGTTACTGTTAACTTGTCATATGCAGAGGATGCTGGGGAGCCGGTGAGATAACAGTTATCACCGCCCATATCCTTTGACCATCGCTGGTTATAACGGACAACAGCCGTTTCCCAATCGGCTTTGCTTGCAGCAGTGTCAACGTAAGTGAAGCTAACTGCGGATGCAGTGTAGGGGCCACCAACATCAGTGAGGGTGAGCATCGTTTCATATGCGCCCCCGGATGTTGCCGCTGCCAGAATTGCGCCACCGCTTTTCTCAATCCTGACCTCAAGGCCAAGGGAGTCTCCGTTCTGGTTAACCTCATCCAGCCATGATGTGATGGATGCAAGATCAACAGAATCGGCAGCAGAAAAATCGGCAGGGTAAGTGGTTGCAGATGCGCCACCTGATTGGTCAAGAGTGACCGTCAGGTTCGCGCCATCTGTGTCAGCACTAGCTGAAAATGTAAATGTACCTAAGTCTCTTGTGACTGTAGCCATATTTACATCCCAAAGCCACAGTCAGAACAGCGGGTTCCTTCTGGAAGGTCAGGCCAATCTTTACAATTGATGCCTTTTTTTGAAAAGTGCGGGTCTATGTCCCTAAGATATTCCTCAGATTTAAGGACATCATCCCAATTCCCATACTTACGCCTGAGTCCACATGCCCAATGCCGACCTTCAACAGTATGTTCTTCAAGATGTACGCATACCACACCGCCGAGCCAACAGCAGTGTGTCTCTGCGTTCCCGTGGCATGGCATATTGCCCTGCCTTAAGCAATACGAATAATTGCGTTAGTTGCGTCTGGAGTCGGAAACTGTATCGTGAAATCACCAGCTGTACTTGACTTGTCAGAGCCAAAATCCAGAATAATGACTGAGTTTGTACCAGCAGAGGAGTTATATATCATTGCTCCACGCGCAGTAATGGTTGCTGTACTCCATGTCGTATTGGGGAAGTCGGTGATCGCTGTATTTGAACCCGGAACAGTTGGCGTTACATTGGTCAGCGTATTACCGCCAGCCACATATCCTGTACCCACAACTTCATTCGTTACCGTGTAGTCTGTGGTGGCAGCGGTAAAGCTTGCAGAGTTGGTATATAACGCAATCTTGAACACATTGCCTGTCGTTAAAGTAAAGTTGTGCGTTGCTGTCATCAGTTCCAGTTTGAAGGAATCGCACATAAAATTTCCAGTAAAAGCCATTTCATAATCTCCTTAGTAATTCGGCCATTTCTTTTTCACCTTGCTTGAGCAGTAAGTTATACAAGGTCGTTCGGTCACTCTTTATGGCTTGCTTCATGTAGTGGATCAAAGCAACCCTGATCTGTTCTTTAAATGCCTCTGCCTGTTGTTTAATAATTGAATCGCTACCATCAGCAACATAAACAATGCGATCAAGACACTGTTCTGCCCAATGTTCTATAGACAACCCGCTGTTGTTCGTTGTCACAACGTCAACACTGCCCACCTGTACTGCACCTTCTTGTCCAAACATTCTTATCTCCTGTAACTATCGTCAACGCTTCGGTATTCACCAAGCACTTTCAGCTTTTCAAGCCCTTCCTGAAACCGTGTTTCATAAACCTGCATCAGATCAGCATCACCCTTTAGGAAGGTATAGGCTTCAATCAGGCATCCATAAAGCAATGTAGTTACGGCATTATCACCCAGCCATGTTGTACCAGCGGTGACGATGGATTCAGGCTTATAAAAGTAATGCAGTTCTACTGCATAATTAATGTCCGGTGTTGGGCCAAGAATAAAGAAATCAGCCTCAAACAGGGCATAGTATTTCGGTGTTCCAGTGGCACTTGAAGAAGGATACGCCTCACGGATGAAGTTCACATCCTTGAACAACAGGAACTCAATTCCTGAGTTATCAAGCGACAGGGAATAAGGGGCAAGATAGTCATCCGGTACACCCAAGTAAGGGTCATCCTGAGTGATTGATCCTGTTGAGTTTTTCCGAAAATCAGGTAATTGTACTGACTTCAATATCCGGTCTTCGCACTGCTGCACGATAACCGGGAGATTATTGGTTAAAGTTTCTTCATCGCTAACTTCAAGATAATCTTGAATTGCCTGACTCAGTGTTGCGTATGTCCATGCCATGTTAGTCTGTCCTCACCGTTACTCTGCCAACGCGCCCATACATTTCTACATTCCCTAATCCAACAGGATTCCATGAATACAAAGCACGGCTTTGAGCAAGGTCTTTATCTGGCCTTGGGTTCAATAATGATTGGTCATCAACTGCATCAACTTCACCAAGTTGTAGTTGCTCCTGATCAATATCCAAAACATCTTTACCTACCAGTAAACCTGTAGGCTTACGGTTCTCATACTGTGGCACAAGGTCTTTCAAAGGATAACGAAAACCTGTCCTGTCACAGAAACCAAAAGCATATTTACCGGAAGTCTTTGCCATTAGAAATTATACCCCCCGGGCTTAAGAAACAGAGATGCTTTTTCTCTCGCAGCATCCGATGCCAAATCCCACTGCTCATCATAAACAGTTTTTATATTGGGAACATTAGATGCTGCTGCAGGAGTCTTTAATGCAATGTAATACGCCAGACCAGCTACCAACACAGGTAAGTATCGTGCTGGAACATCAATGGTGTTACTCGCAGGCTTGCCTGTATCTTCAATACGCTCAAGATAATAATAGTTAAATGTGTATGTATCGTTTTCTGGAACAGGCCAGACATTGACTGTAATGCCTTCTGGTGCGCGTGAAATCCAATACTGAATAGGGCGACCACGTAAAAGCTTATTAGTTTGCCTAGCGTAATTACTCATGGATATACGCTTCATATGAAGGTCAGTCTGAGTGGTAACATTCCCCTCATTCTCCCTCAATACAGCCTCAACAATATCAAGCTTTTCTATTGATAAAGTATAAGCACTTTGGCCTGTTGTCATAGCCTGTGAATCATTTTTTAATGTCCAAAGATTCAAGCCCTTGTTTTGCCATTCCAGCAATAACAGGTCAAGGCTTCTACGTGCAGTGTGGTAGTCATAGCCTGTACGCAGTTCAATGCCTACTCTCTCATAGGCTTCTTCCAAGATATCTGCTATATCAAGGGTAAAGTTATGTGTTCCACTGGTAGCCATTATCAGCCTCCCTTACCGCCCCCATAGGATTGTCGTTGTGGAGGTTGGTAGCCGCCCCCACCACCTTTACCACCACCGTAACTTGGCTGCTGTGATCTTGGCTGCTGCTGATAGCCGCCGCCCTTTCCACCACCCTGTGTACGCTGTTGTGGCTGAACGTGTGGCTGCTGCATAGCACCGAAAGTCTGGCCCATCTGGTTGGACATGTTGTTTTGCGGAGATCGCTGACCACCCTTGCCTCCCATTTGCGGCTGCTGGGTATAACCTCCCATACTACCTGCACCCATGCGTCCACCGTACTGCTGTGGTGGAGCAATTTGATCTAATGAAGGTCTTTGTGTTCCACCAGCCTGATATTGTGCCTGTTCCTCCTGAGGCATTGCATCCCATCTTGCTTGTGACTCCCTCATGCCGCCAACCTGCTGGTTGTATCTGTCACGATCAGACATCTGTGGCTGACCACCGAAAGCGTTATACATGCCCATCTGACCAATACCAGAACCTAACCGCTGCTGTGGTTGACCACCCTTACCACCCATCTGCGCTCCCTGTGGTGCGCCACCTCCAATCAGAGATGCTAACTGCTGTCTTGGTGGTGCTTGGTTCCAAGCCTGTAATGCTCTTGGGTCTTGCCGTCCCTGACTCTGCTGACCACCTTTGCCATAAGCGTTTCCGGGGGGTTGTCTTTGAGGATTCCATGCCGCTGCGCCAGCACTTTCATCAAAATCTCTTGAGCCTCCTACATAGTTCATACCGCCAAACATCTGTGACTGCTGTGCAAGTTGCTCTTGCTGTGCATTTGGGTTTGCCCTCGCACGTTGCATTAACCCGCCGCCCGGAGTGCTGATTGTGCCATTAGCGTTTTCTACATTACCCTGAAGCATTCCAAGACGCTCCATGTTGGATACATCTGGGGCAATGTTTGGTGCGCCACCGGGAGATGGTAATGTACCTGCCTGTGGGGCTTGTGCCAAAGCATTTTGAACCATTTGCTCCTGTGGGAGACTTTGCTGTGTTGGTTGATTCTGAGGCATAACTGCTGGCTGTACTGTCTCGTATTGCTCCTGTGGTGCATTTGACATAAATTCCTGCATCCGTTGTGTAGATGTTCTTGTGTCCGGCAATGGTGTAAGAGTATTAGGCTCACCGTTTGGCAAGCGTCCATAATATTGCTGCCCACTAGGAGTTACGCCTCTTTCTACCGGCGCAGTAGGTG
>Ga0316187_10001425_pt1 | contig 20582 bp, 19 predicted proteins | sample CroRivburrow1_MG_FD_204927 | JGI IMG/M metagenome (GOLD analysis project Ga0316187, IMG submission 204927) | Coastal sediment microbial communities from Maine, United States - Cross River worm burrow 1 | ecosystem: Environmental > Aquatic > Marine > Coastal > Sediment | place: USA: Maine...
TACCGCGGAGAGTGTCACCCAATGTTACACGCTGGAAAGAAACGCCGCGAATCCTGAACTGTACCGCGCGCGGGATGCAGCAACAGGAGCGCTGGCCGAGTTTCGTGTGACGGAGGATCTCGCCACTATGATCGGAGAACCGAAAGGTATGGGTAATGAAGGCGGGGCCGCCACGGCATCCGCTGCCGAGCTGGCCGCCGAATTGTCAAACCCCAATACCGCCGCAGCCACCTTGACCTTCAAAAATCAGTTTCGCTGGTTCGAAGATGATTTGCCCGATGCCGACGGTCAGTCAAGTTACACGCTCCTGTTTCAACCATCCCTGCCTTTTGTGCTGCCTAGTGAAGCCAAGATATTATGGCGGCCCGCCATACCGATTCTTGTTGATCAGCCGATTTTCGCCCCCAGTACAGGTTCGTTCGAAGGGAAATCTGGCCTTGGCGATATAGCATTTGACTTGGCGTATGCACCGAAGACGGAAGGCGGCCTTCTGCTCGCATATGGCTTCATCACATCCCTGCCGACGGCGACCAATGATCTGGGTACTGACCGGTTCACCCTCGGACCCGAGTTGCTCATCGGCAAGATAACCCCCAATTACGTTCTTGGGTTATTCCCGAATCATCAGAAGGATATCGGTGGATCAGGGGATGCTGATATTAACCTAACGTCCATCCAGACGTTTTACACCTATCTGCCGGGAGGGGGCTGGAGCGTCAGGACTGGGCCGACCATCACCTACGACTGGGAAAAAGAACAGTGGACTGTTCCGTTGCAGATAAATGCGGGCAAGACGGTGGTGTTGAACGGCAGGCCCTGGAAGTTCTCGGTGGAGGTAAACTACTATGTCGAAAAGTCGGATGCTTTTGGGCCTGAATGGATGATCAGCCTTAACATTGCTCCTGTGGTCAAAAACAGGCTCGCCAGTCTGTTTGGGCTGGGTGAGCAATAACGATCTGAGGTCATTAGATCATCGAGAAGTTCGTAAAAATGATTTTTAACGATGAGTCAAAAGGAGACAAAATCATGACATCATCTAAAAAATTTGGCGCAGAATTTATTGGTACGTTTTGGCTGGTTCTGGGCGGGTGCGGAAGTGCGGTGTTAGCTGCTGCGTTTCCTGATGTTGGCATCGGTTTTTTAGGGGTTGCATTGGCTTTTGGTTTGACCGTGCTGACCATGGCATACGCTATTGGTTATATCTCCGGTTGCCATCTGAATCCGGCGGTTTCTGTCGGACTCTGGGCTGGGGGTCGTTTCCCTGCGAACCAATTACTGCCTTACATCGTCGTTCAAGTCCTGGGCGTTGTGGTTGCCGGGGGCGTTCTTTACATCATCGCCAGCGGTAAGGCCGGCTTTGATGTCTCAGCGGGCTTCGCTTCTAATGGCTACGGCGCCCATTCACCGGGCGGTTATTCCTTGGTTGCGGCTTTGGTCACAGAGATTGTTATGACCATGATGTTTCTGCTCGTCATTCTCGGTGCGACGGATAAGCGCGCACCTCAGGGCATGGCGCCAATTGCTATCGGTTTTTGCCTTACATTGATTCACTTGATCAGCATTCCGATAACCAACACATCAGTCAACCCTGCACGCAGCACGGGTGTCGCCATTTTCGTTGGCAATTGGGCAGTTGCACAGCTGTGGCTGTTCTGGATAGCACCTATCGTTGGCGCCCTGATTGGCGCAGCAATCTATCATACCATTGGTGGCACGGAAGATTGAGAGGCATCAGGTCTGACAATTACATAAACACTGATAGCAAAAACCGGTGCTCGTTCCTCAGGGGAGGTAAAAATGATGAACACCAATTATAAATGAGGAGTAAAACCGATGAAAAGACTTCTTCAATTCATCAAGACCACCGTCATCGGTGGCCTTATTTTTTTTGTCCCCATAATCATCGTGGCGGCTGTTTTGGGAAAGGCTTATGAACTCATGATTAAGGTTGCGAAACCGCTCAGTGCCTGGATTCCGCTGGACGCCATCGGAGGTGTGGCGCTTGCCAACATACTGGCCGTACTGGCGATCTTGCTGTGCTGCCTCATTGCAGGAATTATAGCGAAAGGGGCCACTGCAAAACGCGTTTTGAAATCCGTCGAGTCCAAGTTGCTCGTTGCCATTCCGGGATACACCTTCGTTAAGGGAATGACAGACAGTCTAAGCGGCAGCGAGGAGGCCGCAAAAGCCTTTGTCCCTGTTGTTGCCAAATTCGATGATAACGCCCAGATCGGCTTTGAGATCGAGCGGACCGAGAGCGGCAACGTGGTTGTCTATCTTCCCGGTTCCCCAAATCCCTGGTCCGGCTCGGTGGTATACGTCAACGAGGATCGCGTTGAGCGGCTCGATATGACTGTACCAGACGCCATCAACAATATCAAACATCTAGGGCGTGGCTCCGCAGCATATGGATAGCCGTTTCGGAGGACATGATAGACTTCAGAGCGTCTTTCTAGTCTTATAACTGCTGCTCAGGTGGTCAATAACAACTCTGATGAGGATACACACCATGCACAAAATGAAAAATGACAAGAGCGGAAGACTCCAAGTTGTCGCATTGGTGTGTACAGTGATTGTCCTGACATCTTTAGCGATTCCGGCCACAGCACAAGAGGACCCGAAAACCAAATCCGGCTACGAAGACATCCACCCGTTCGGCGGCCCCAGCAGCACCGGCGCCCAGCTGGAGGAAGACAACGAAGTCAAGGTGCCGCTGCTGCGGTTTCCGGCCATCGACAATGCGCTAAGACCATGGTTCGACTGGAAGGGAAAACTGAACAAGGATTACGGGTTCAGTTTTGGACTCGACTATACGGCGCTCGGCCAAGTTGTTAATAACAGCCCTGGCGAAGACAATGCTGCCGGCGGTATCTTTCGTTTTTTCGGTAACTGGACGGTGATTGGCCGCGATAGTGGCAACACTGGATCCATCGTTTTCAAAGTAGAAAACCGTCATCGCCTGGGTACGGATATCGCACCGCAGAACTTGGGGTTCGAGGCGGGTTACCTGGGTATCACGGGTACGGCCTTTAGCGACTACGGGTGGGGTCTGACCAACCTCTACTGGAAGCAGCGGCTCAACCAGGGACGCATTTCATTCATAGCCGGAGCAGTTGATGTTACTGACTATCTCGACATTTACGGGCTCATCAATCCGTGGACCCAATTTCAGAACCTGGTGTTTCTGACAGACCCGACTATTCCGGCGCCCAATCAAGGCCTGGGCGCAGCCTTCGGCGCAATGGCCACTGACAACATTTACGTGGTCGGGGGCCTGGCGGATACCAACGGTGATCCGACCGAGCCCGGGGATTGGTTCGACACCTTCTTCAATGACCATGAGTATTTTTACCACTTCGAGGTCGGCTGGACATCCTCCCAGGAGCGCATCTACCTCGACAACATTCACCTCACCGGCTGGTATGCTGACGAGCGGGAGGACGCCCAGGTGGAGGACGGCTGGGGTTTGGCCTTTTCGGCCGCCTGGTTTGTTGACGACACCTGGATGCCGTTTCTGCGGGCCGGCTATTCCGACGACGGCGGCGCATTGTTGGAAGCGTCGGTGAGCGCCGGTGTCGGTTACTATTTCAAAGAGAGTAAGGACTTGATCGGTTTCGGCCTGAACTGGGGCCGGCCGCCTGATAGTGGACTGGATGACCAGTACACTGCCGAAGTATTCTACCGGCTGCAGCTGGCTCAGAACCTGGCCATTACTCCTGACGTACAGCTGATTTTCAACCCGGCGCTTAACCCGGACGAGGACACGCTGTGGGTTTTCGGTTTGCGAGCTAGACTGGCACTTTAAGAAGAATTCAATGGCAATCGATCATTTTGTGACTGAACTATCCGCCGAACGCAAGGCAGCCATCGAAGATTTTCTATCCGAAGAACAGCGCATCCAAGAGCTTCTTTCCGACACTCGGCAGACGCTCGAGACCGGCCGGGAATTCATCTTGTCGGCGGATGCGCTGATGGGCCAGTTTAATGCGAGTGGGTTATCCGGTAAGGCCATGACATTTGATATTACGGACTATCGGATGACACTGGCCGAGTTGTCAAATTCTGCTCGAGAACTAACAAATTTACTGACGTCGGTTGAACGATTCAACGCCAACATCAGTGCCGACCAGCTTATTCCACAGGTTATAACCACAATCCACAAGGTGGAAAAGCAAGGCAAGGGGCTTGTTGATTACATTATGCGCTGGGTTATTGTAGCGATTGTGATCTGGTTTCTCGGAGACCTTGCTGCCAAAGTTATACTGCAGATTGTCGCGAAAAAATTTCCTGCTTAGCAGGAGGATTTCTATCTGAAAGAGCTTGTTCGATATATTCACTTAAATCCGCTTCGTGCCGGTAAACAACCCTTGAGGGTCAAGGCCCGCGACCTGTTGTGCTATATTGCCAACAGAGAAAAGGGGATGAGCACTGTTCACTTGGCGCAAATACTAAAAATCGGTCAGCCAGCGATTAGCCGTTCTGTCCAGCGTGGTGAGAAGATAAAGGTAACTACCGATAGGCTTTATAATCCGTATACCCTTTGGATCCCGGGGTATACCACAATGACATATCTTCAAATGGCGTAAGGGGCCAATCATTCTTCAAGCGCTCCGGCAGGTCCGGATTTGTGATAAAAGGACGGCCAAATGCGGCAAGGTCAGCATGACCTGCTAAAAGTCGCTCTTCCGCAGTTTCCTTGGTATAGCCACAATTGCCCATAATAATTCCGTCATATTCAGCCCGAAACTCAGCCAATGTCATCGGCTCACCTTTTTCATGAAAGCCGAAGGCAAGCCCATCCATGATGTGGACATATGCAAGATCGAGCTTATTGAGCTCCTTAATCGTGTAGAGAAATGTTTTACGATAATCAGGGCTGCCCATATCATTGAAAACGCCATTGGGCGAGAGTCGTATGCCTACCCGTTTTGACGGCCAAATCTCCAGGACTGCCGCCATCACTTCTTTGAGAAAACGATATTTATTCTCCAGGCTGCCTCCATATTTATCAGTCCGTAAATTTGTTTTTGAGTCAAGAAATTGATTGATCAAATAGCCGTTAGCACTATGAACTTCGACACCGCTGAAGCCAGCTTCTTTGGCATTCGCCGCCGCCGTGCGATAATCGTTCACGGTGACTCTGATTTCATCAACGGTTAAAGCCCGTGGAGTCTCATAGTCTTTTTTGCCACGTGGCGTATGAATCTGGTCACCATTAAGTTTAACCGCGGAGGCGGAAACCGGTAGTGCTCCATCATGAAAATCGCTGTGTGACGCCCTGCCACAATGCCATAATTGCAGAAAGATCGGAGTGCCGGTGGTTTTCAGCTTTCGTGTGACGATTTGCCACCCCTCCACCATCTTATCTGTGTAAATGCCAGGTGAGCCCACCCAACCGTTGCCTTGTGCGGATACAACTGTTGCCTCGGTGATGAGCAAACCGGCTGAAGCACGCTGAAGGTAGTATTCGGCCATTAGTTCATTGGGAATGCGCTCTGCACCGGCCCGTCCTCTGGTCATTGGCGCCAGAACGATTCTGTTTTTAAGCTCAAAGTCTCCCATTTGCAAAGGTTCAAAAAGTTTATGTGGCATCACAATGATCTCCCGTAATGTAAGAGGTATTAGGATATGTGGGTCAAAACGACAACTGGTGAATAAATTAAAATCAGTTCTAAAACCGTTAAAAAACTCCAACCCGGAAGAAACCAATAGACTCTGTATGGTCGTAGATTTCGAAAAGGGACAGTTCAGACCAGGTAAATGCCTCACGTTTAGCTGCCTTCCCTACTTGTATGGGCCTCAAGTTAAAAATTTTAAACTGCGTTATCGGTCGTCGGCGCATTACAATACAGCCTTCTTCCTATGGCCTTTCCCAAAACTTTATCCTTAAGCCTATAGAATGCTGAAGGAAGAGTGATATAGGATCATTAAAATAATCTTGTGATTTAATCTCTGCCATGGTGTCACCTCCATTGGAATTTAGTTTGATTGTTGCTCTTAATCCTGAACAAAATACCACACGATGGCAGAAGCGCAATGGGGATATAATTTGGTTAGAATGGCAGTAAAAACCTACAATTCAATGAGCCAGAAGGGTCCATTATTTTCAATGAAGTTTTGAAAAAAAACGGTACTTATATTTTGACATCAAGATAAAAGACTTTATCGTGTAGTTTTGGAATCAGGAGCGCGTGTACGGTTGATAATTGGTAGGGCCGCTAAAGCGATTGAAAATTTTGATCGTGCTAGCATTAAAGATACTGGTTTAAACCTTAGCGACTTCAGCATTATGGAGGCGCTGCTGCATAAGGGCCCGCTTCCGATCAACATCATCGGTGAAAAGGTTCTTTTAACCAGTGGGTCAATGACTGCCGCCGCTAATCGATTGGAGGACAGGGGCCATGTAAAGCGAACCCAAGACCCTTCCAATCGTCGTTGTTATTACCTGCATCTTACCAAATCCGGGCGCCGATTGATCAAAAGTGCTTATGACAAACATTCACAAAGGTTAGAACGAGTTGCAGAAGCGCTAAGCGGTGAAGAACGTAGCGAACTGGTGAGACTGTTAAAAACAATTGGTCGACACGCGCAAAGCATTAACCTGAAATAGCCTTTTGGGGTATATTATCTTTACGTTAGGTGTATTAAAATAAATAACGGGTATCTAATGTCTGATTGCTGTCGGCTTTTGGATTTCAGATTCGTTGAAATATTTTTTCAAACACTAAATCTATATTTTCAGGATTGGAAAATGATTGAAACTGCGCCGTCAATTTGCAATCGATATTTTTCAATTTGGCCAGGATATTGGATAATACCTTTTTCAATTCCCATATTCCCCATGTTGATGTAAACGTTCCGCTCCTTATTCGCAAATTCCTGGGGTAATGAGGAAAGTTTACCGGGAGGAAACCACTCCATAGGCCCAATATAAAATTCGCAATCTTTCATTTCTTCCAAAGGGGAATAATCCGGATGATCCGCATAGAGCGTAAAATCACCTTAATTTCGGCGTCAATCGGCGGAATCGCTTGTGCGGCGTACACGAGTACGCCTCCGCGCAATTCCTTGATTTCCTTTAAATTGCAGAAAATTGCTCATTTCTGGATCGCATACTTATCAGTGCCCTTTATTAAACAGCGGATGGGCACTATCTACGGTCATTATCATATATTTTAATTAATTTCGGTGTTATTTATGCAAATTATGGTGGTGAAAGATGCTTATCCAACTCAAATTCGGAGCGATCGACATCGGCTCCAACGCCGTCCGGCTTTTGCTGGCGAGCGTTTTCGAAAACAACGGCAGGCCGACTTTTAAAAAGATGTCCCTGACACGCATGCCGATTCGTCTCGGGGCCGACACCTTTTCACTGAAACGCATATCGAAAGAAAGAACGGACGAGTTGGTCAAAGCCATGACCGGCTTCCGGCACCTGATCGATGCCTATAAACCCATTGCCTTCAGGGCATGCGCCACATCGGCCATGCGGGAAGCCAAAAACCGGTCTCAGGTCTGCAAACGCATTCAAAAAGCCAGCGGTATCAAGGTGGATATCATCGATGGTGCGCAAGAGGCCCTGCTGATTCTCGAGAACAAAAGCGCCGACCAATACCTCGGCTACAACGCCTACCTGTACGTGGACGTGGGTGGCGGGAGCACGGAAATTACGATTTCCTCCCAAGGACAGGTCGCGGTTTCAGGATCGTTTAAAATCGGTACCATCCGGATACTTCAGGGGCAGGTGACAAAAACCGACTGGGATGCCATGAAGATCTGGCTTCAGACCCATTGCGCCCCCTACCAATCCCTTGCAGCCATCGGGAGCGGTGGCAACATCAACAAGATCTTCCGGCTGGCCGAATGCATGAAAAACAAGCCACTTTCCAAATCAAAGATGATCAAGGTGCGCAGGCTCCTAAAAAAATACAGCTACGAGGAGCGCATCACGAAACTGAACCTGCGGCCCGACCGGGCCGACGTGATCATCCCGGGCGCCGACATTTACCTGAAAGTGGTCCAGTGGGCCGGCATCAAAAACATCTTCGTTCCGGTCATGGGACTGGCCGATGGCGTTGTGCGAATCCTCTACCGCGACTACAAGGCGCAGGACGCTGCCGCCCAGACCCCATGAGCCGCAGGCCGTTGGAATTATCGACCCCCCACCTTTTTCTCATTAATTTAGAGTCTTAGGTCGTAACTTCTCCGCAAGATGCGAAGATGTGTTGGTAAAGTGAAACCACTTGATTCAGCGGGAATGGGGTTATAGGCTTCAGGTGTCAGGTGTCAGCAAACCCCAAATCCTGAAACCCGAAACCTGTAATCTGAACACTGATTTAGTTTTAGTGATGGCAGGTATGTCCTCGTTTTTTGCGGTCCGTTTTTCCTGCAATAAAAATGTTTTTCGCCTCTTCATACAAATCTAACGCCGGGCTAATGAGAATTTAAGGCTGATCACTAATGTTAAAGATTCTCAGAAGCGACGCTTCCTACTGTTTCAGATCTGGCTTTCTTTATCGAATCGAACCTCCCGTTACGCGCTTGCGCCGCTTGATTCACCCCAACTATGGGCTTAGTCGCCCATCAAACTCGACTTTCAACAACCTTTGATAGCTCTTCGGTAGCCGTTGATTGTGAGTTCATTTGAAACTGTTGCTCCCGAAGGAAAGGATTTTAAAAATGTCTCCCTCCACTCTAACTTTTAACGGCCCCTCGAAATCGATATTAATCGTCGATGACGAAGGGGTTATCGCAGATCTGCTTTCAGCAATTATAATTCCGATAAGGCACAGCTTGTCTGGCGCGGTCTCTTTTTCAGCTTCGCTGCAAGGATGTTTGGCACGGGCGTTTGATATGCTCGGCCGGCACCAGCCTTTCATGGTTCTTCTCGCCGCAAGCGCCTCCTCCGTTCCGTCGAGATGGCCAACGCCAGCCTTTCGGCAGCCGGGATGGGCGGGATGACTGGAACTGCCGGGCACCTTTAGGGGGACATCCTCGGCTGGTTCAACTTACACCTTTTAAACCATCTGTTCTTGTCTGATTGAAGCATAATGCATTCATGCAATGCCCTCAAATCCGCCGATTAGGGTGCCGCCGACTTGATACTCACCGTGAATACAAAGCCACATCTTTTTCTAAAGAAAACCCCTCAAAGTGCCGAAGCAATAATAGCATTCCTTATTTTAATCATTATTGTAAACTAATTGATATTGTTAATGAAACTGTGGATTGACACTGCTATTTAAACAGTTGAACAATCCTGAAGTTCGGATTCGATAATCCTTTTCAAGGGATTGGGAGGAACTATCCGTTTTGAGATAAATTCACATTTTGGCAGGAGGTTAATTTATGTCGAGAAAGAAAAAAAAAGTTACTGCGATCTTTTTCTTAAAACAGGCGATCGGCTGTATGACATCTATCTCATTGTTAATTTTACTTTTTGGGATAGTTCCATCGGGCTGCTCAAGTTCAGGGTCAGATGAATTCGGCATCAGTAACAATAATGGAGAACTGGTCATCGGCCTGACAGATGCCGAAAGCAATTTTGTAGCCTATGATGTTGATGTTGTATCATTGACATTGACCAAACAAAACGGCGAGGTGGTCAATACGCTGCCTGTGATGACACGGGTTGATTTTGCTCAGTATGTAGAAATGACGGAGTTCCTGACGGCCGCCACGATACCAGCGGGTCGGTATATACAAGCAACCATAGAAATGGATTACACTGATGCCAGTATACAAGTACAGCGCCCAGACGGTACTGCGGTTCAAGTTGATCCCGATAATATAAAAGATGAATTCGGCTCGACCATTACACGGTTGTCGACTACGGTTCATTTGCAGGGCCGCAATGCCTTGACCATTGCGCCAGGCATACCGGCCCACCTGACATTGGATTTTGATCTGAGTGCATCCAATCATGTTGACCTGACAGATGCCGATTCACCCGTCCTGAGCGTTAAGCCAACCTTAATGGCGGATGTGAATGCGGAAAATCCCAAAATTCACCGTTTACGCGGACCACTTAAAGAAATTAACCCGGCAGATGGAACCTTCAGCTTAATCATTCGTCCCTTCATCCACACGATATCCGGAGGTGATGAACGCTTTGGTACGCTGAATGTCGTCACCAATGCATCGACCTTCTACGATATCAATGGCGAAATGCACCAGGGTGACTCTGGGTTGGCGGAACTGGAACTGCAGCAGGTGTTGACAGCTGTCATTGTCATCGGCGATCTCAACATCGTGACACGCCAATTTGAGGCGTCTCAGGTATATGCAGGATCAAGTGTTCCAGGGGGGACACTGGATGTCATCACCGGAAACGTTATCCGCCGTTCGGGGGATCTGTTCACCGTGAGAGGAGCCACTCTGATTCGTGCAAGCGGGAGTATCGTCTTCAAAGATGAAGTGGATGTACAGTTGGATCAATTGGAACGCGACACCACCGTTAGTCGGCAACTATCGACAGATCTGTTTGATAGTCAGGATATCTCGGTAGGGCAGCGCGTTATGGTATTTGGTGAACTGAATGATAATGAAACTCGGCTAAATGCCGCTCACGTACGGATGCTGCTGACCACCATCAAAGGCAATTTAAAGTTCACCGAGTCCGGTACCGTCATCGTAGATTTAAACGCCATTGACGGCCGAAAGATCGAACTGTTTGATTTCGCTGGTACAGGCGCAATCAGTGACGCGAACCCAGCCGACTATGAGGTTGATGTCGCCGGCCTAAATACCGGCGAACTCGACGCGGCTACCCCACTTAAATTTCGTGGATTTGTCGCACCCTTCGGTCATGCTGCAGATGTGGGGGATTTTGAAGCGCGCACGCTCATCGACGTTTCCAATACAAAGGGCCTGATGATCGCTACTTGGAATCCTGCGTCACCCGATGCCATCGTAAATATTACCGAATCAAATTTTACACTTAATCTGGATGGCATCGGGTTGTTCCATCATTTGAATCGGGCCGGCGTGGTGGCCGACCTGACCGAAATGGATGATCCGCCGATCATTGCCACCCAGAACGACAGCAGTGGCGTGTTTCAGATTGTCAAGGGAGAAAGCCGTCAAGTATTTTTCACCTTCGATGGCTTCGTTGCAGAATTAGCTCAACGTTTAGATGCCGGAGCCGGGGTGACGAGTATCATTTCGAGAGGCATTTTTAACGATACCATTGCGATCTTTTCCGCCGATCTTGTGATTATCGCACTCAAATAACCATAATTGAAAGATCCAGCTGAAAAGGGCGGTCCTTCGACGGCCCTTTTCTTGTTTTTCGCCCGGCAGGAGTCTATTAAACAGATAAGTCCCTGCTTGAAAGATGAGTTCCAAGAAGAAACCATGACCCACAGTCGTTTAGCCACAGCCTGCCAGCCCGAACATGGTCTGCCGCTGATGCTCTATTTGGCCGTCCGGCATAGGTTCGATCTGGAAGCTGCCCTGTTGTCAAATGCCAACGCAGGTGGCGACAATGTACACCGAGGCATGTTTTTGAGACTGCTGGTTGGTTCGGCATTGAATGAAATTCCTTCATAAGTAAAGACCGGTCAGATAGACTATGCTGAGTTGGCGACGGAGATTGAAGCATTTGCCAAGTTGGCGGTCACATCGGCAGCATTCTAACGTGTCACACCGGCATCGTGCCTAAGAATCCAGTTTTGGTGACCGAGTCTTGTTCTAATTTTTTGTAAAAAAGTGTCTATCCATCTATAACCGCATAAAAAGGCCGTTGAAGGCGGAGCGTCTATGCCTGTTGAAAAGAATCACATCAGCCCGCCCGGCCTGTTCTCGACAAGACGGCTTGGCTTCACCCATGTTGTAACATCGTCGCCCGGCACTACGGTCCATATCTCCGGCCAAACCGCCTGGGATAAAGACCGCAAGATCGTGGGCGGAAACGACCTTCAACGACAAGCCAAGCAATCGTTTCGGAACTTACGAACTGCTCTTGAGGCCGCGGGCGCATCTCCTGCCGACGTTGTTTTCGTTCGGCTTTATGTTGTCAATTATCAACCGGAACACGCAGCGTTTCTCAGCACGATGCTCGAAATGTTTTTCGCCGGCGGCCCTTTCCCTGCGAGCACGTGGGTGGGAGTTCAATCTTTAGCTGACCCCGACTTTCTCATAGAGATCGAAGTCACCGCCGTTGTCGCAGCATAGCATAATGATTAAAATGGAACATAAGAATGGCCGACTTATTATTAAAGACCAACCATTGATATTCTGGTATCAGAAGAAAGAGAACAGCGAAGATATTACACTTGAAATTCGAAGCTTCATGAAGCTTCGATCAAACAAGTCAGATGATGGCGACTCGTAATAGGTTGCACCCGATAAGTGCCATCAGAGTCTTAGATCGTAACTTCTCCGCAAGATGCGAAGAAGTGTTGTTAAAGTGAAACCACTTGATTCATCGGAAATGGGGTTATAGGCTTCAGGTGCCAGGTGTCAGCAAACCCCAAATCCTGAAACCCGAAACCTGTAACCTGAACACTGATTTGGTTGCGGCCGAAGGCCTGCATTGGGCTGATGCTGACGAATTCCGTGAGGCAGCCGCATCCTGCGTATATGAAGAAATGAGTAAGCCATCGAATCATACGATACTAACTGATGAGACATACCACCGGGGTATCTCCGAATTAGGTATGCAAGACTCAGATATTGCTGGTGTTGTGGCAAGGTGGGGGAACCCTCCGCTTTGGAGCCATGCACCGGGCTTTCCCGGTATTGTTATCGCTATCCTCGCCCAACAGGTCTCCTTGGAATCAGCCCGGGCAGCGTTTACCAAGCTGGAGCATGCCATCGGTTCAGTCAATCCTGAAGAATTTTTGTCTCTGAATGACGGGACATTGAGGGCAATAGGCTTTAGTCGCCAGAAGGCCTCATATGTCCGAGGGGTGGCTCACGGGATCATGGTTGGCAAGATCGATTTGGAAGCTCTGGCGTCTATGGACAACGATGATGCCCGGAAGAGCCTAATGGAAATAAGAGGAATAGGGGCGTGGACGGCCGATACGTATCTGCTATTTTCATTGCGTAGACAGGACATATGGCCTGCGGGTGATCTTGCGTTGGCAAAGACAATCCAAGAGTTGAAAGGGATGGCAACGACACCTGGTGCAGAAGAGGTCGACAGAATCGCAGATCATTGGAGGCCATGGCGGGCGGTGGCCGCAAGGGTTCTTTGGCATCACTATCTCTGTAAACGGGGCCGAACCGCATCAACTTAAAATCAACCGGACGCATACGAGGCCGGTTACTTTTGCGTCAGGCTTTGTTAATAAACTACAAGAGGATTAAGGTGAAAATCAAATTATGGAAATCTTTCAGGCCGCATTGATCTTATCTACATTTCTGTGTTCTCTAGTGGCGGGCTTCCTGTTTGCTTTTTCAGTAGTGGTGATGCCGGGCATCAGAAGTTTAAACGACAGGGAGTTTATCCGAGCTTTTCAGGTAATGGATCGCGTTATCCAGAATAATCAGCCGATTTTTATGTTGGTCTGGGTCGGTTCAGTTGTAATTTTGATCATTTCGGCTATGCTTGGCATCGGACAATTGGATGGAATTGAACGTTTGCTCTTAATATTTGCTGTATTCGTCTATCTTCTCGGCGTTCAATTGCCGACGGTCACTATTAATATACCACTGAATAACAAACTACAAACTCTGGATGCCGATGCTATGAATGAAACAGCGCTAAAAACAGCTCGTAAGGACTTCGAGCCACTTTGGAACCGATGGAACTCAACCAGGGCGGCTTTATCGAGTCTGGTGTCTGGTCTGTTGATAATTTTACTCTTTAAATTTTAAAGGGCATGGTTCGCAAGCGATTTTGGAGGTATGACTGGGTGTTGGATTTAGACATCCAGGGGTTTTTCGATAACATCGACCACAAACTGATGCTTCATGAGGTGAAGCAGCATACGGAAAACAGGTGGATGTTGCTCTACATTGAAAGATGGCTAAAGGCACCGGCACAGCTGAAGGATGGGACACCTGATCATGGTTCATTGATCAGCGGTAAACGCGCTGTCCTGCTAATGACCTGTGCTGGTCCAATTGAGGGCAATTGTGACGCCATTCAAGGAATCTTCGCAGGCTTTACAGATTATCTAAAACTTACGTGAAAAGGCAATTATATACTGCCTTTCTGCACAACACCGGAACCCATTGGTGATAATGGGACCGAATTAGCTGAAAAACATGCCGAGATCACCGTATGACATATTTCTTCCTGATATAAATATATAAATGTATTACGTAGGTTATCAGGTACTTCTGACCAAAATTTTATTGCAGAATCAAATAGCCAAAACCTATCTGGTATTTTGATGTTTTTCCTATTGCATACAGTATCAAGATATAGCATGCATCTTGAATAGAAATTATGTGTTTCAAAAATCAGATATTGGTAATAGCCCAAAACTGAATTCAGGTAGAAAGCTTCTCACCCCTAAATTCATTTGTCGACACTTCAGATTGTAAGGGCTGTTTTGGGGGTTTATCAATGGAGACCTTTATAAAAATTTTGCCCATTATCGTTGTAGTCGTTGTTGTTTTCCTAGTTAGGGAAGGTTTGTCGTTTTACAAGTATCTGAAGAATTGCCAACTTCATGAAGCGGCCAAGACCGGCAAAATCGATAAGGTTCGCAAGCTACTTAAAGAAGGACGCCCTGTTGACGCTTTGGACTCTCGGTTTGGTTTGACGCCGCTTCATTTTGCCGTGCGAAACGCTCGTGTGGAGGTCGCCCAGTTGCTCCTTGAAAATGGCGCCAGTCTCACCCAACCATCAGCACAAGGTATAACACCTCTTGATTGGTTTTCAGAGTATCTTGATCCTAACCAGTGCAAGGCTCTGTTGCGTTTTGCCGTTGGTGACAAGGAAACCCATGTTGTTCAGGAAAAAAAAGCTGCAATGAAATAAACTTTTAAAAAGTATGAATTTCTCCAACAAAGTTCAAAGTTGATGAAACATGTACCTGCCGATATGATCCCAGATCTATCAATTCGACGGTTGAATGGTGATTACCAGAATATATTTGTATAAATGAACTAAAATCCGATAGTTTGGCTTGTGGCAAGCAAGTCCAAGGAAACAAGTACATCTTTTTCAGCGTTAATCTCAATCTATACACGTGTCTTCATCCGTGGACCGGGCAGCGTACGCAGTCCTGTCGATGGACTTTGAGGTCTTCGCAGGGGTTTATTATGCCGATCCGCATAAGACGCAAAAATAAATGACATGCAAAAAGCAACACATTGAAAAAACGAGTTTTATATTACCTTCGGCAGGGAATCTGAAGGTGTCGTATGCGGAAAGGAACGAGGAAATCCGCATTTTGTGCGGGTCAATCTAATTACTGTTAGATTGCGGCGGAAGAAGGTTTAGTGACTGAAAAGGAGGAGCAAAGATGAAATTTGCAAACAAGCAAGCACTGATCGTCGGGGGTGGCAGTGGAATGGGTCTGGAGACAGGAAAGCTACTGGTAGAAGAGGGCGCCTCAGTGACGCTGGTCGGTCGCCGACAGGAGAAACTGGATGCAGCGCGCGAAACGTTCGATAATCCAAACAACGTAAGCACTTTCCGATGCAACCTCACGAACAAGGGAGATGTTGATAAACTGATTCAGTACATCTCCGAAAAGATGAAGGATGTGAAGTGCCTTATCAACGCTGCGGGTGTTTTCTCTCCCAAAGCCTTTTTAAACCACACGGAAGAGGAATATGATATTTACATGGATCTCAACCGGGCTATCTTTTTTGTAACACAACAGGTGGCAAAAAACATGGTAGCCAATGGCGGTGGTTCAGTGGTTAATATCGGCTCCATGTGGGCCCATCAAGCAATCAAGGCGACACCGTCGGCGGCGTATTCCATGGCCAAGTCCGGTCTGCATTCCTTGACTCAGCATCTGGCTATGGAGCTGGCGGAACATGGCATTCGCGTCAACGCAGTGGCACCTGCTGTCGTAGAAACCCCGATCTACGGCGCCTTTATTAAACCAGACGAGATCCACGAGGCCCTAAAGGGTTTCAACGAATTTCACCCTATCGGAAGAGTCGGAAAGCCCAGGGATGTGGCATCGGTGATTATGTTTCTTCTTTCGGACGATGCAAGTTGGGTAACAGGTGCAATTTGGGACGTGGACGGCGGCGTTATGGCTGGGCGTAACCAGTAGACCCCCAATTTACAGGATCGACCACGACAATGATTTGGAGGGCCGCAAATCTAACAAGGCAAATACAGCCGACGCAGTAACCTGCGCGGCTGATTTGCGTAGCTCGAAATACCACAGTAAACTCGACACCCAAGAAAACTGCGTTTGTGACAGCGTATCCGGCATAAGGGCTCAGTTGATCTATCTGCTATGTCATCAAATCTATCAATTCGCCGATTGTGTGGGGATTACCAAACTTTATTTGTATAAAAGATGTAAATTCATATATAGTTGGTCTACTGGCAAGATAGTGTGAGTCTGTCGGCTTGGAATTTATACATACAAAACATTTTTGGTAATAAAAATGCCCCCAAAGATTCCGAATAAAGAAAACGACAATTACAAAGGTTTTACCCTTATTGAACTGATGATCGTACTCGCTATCATTGGCATCCTGGCTGCCATCGCCATACCTAATTTTATCGCTTATAGAGACAAAGCATATTGCGGATATGCGGAAAAAGATGCCGTGAACACACTGTCTGCCATATCGTCGTACTTTTCTGTACCAGACCGTAGCTCGACACCAAGCATTGATGACTTGATAAACGGTGAAAATTTGTCTCTTAACAATACCCCTGGAGACGTTGATATTAGAACAACTACTACATCAGCTGGAAATGAGGTGTTCGCTATCAGTGTTACCGATGATAGCGGCCGGTGCCCAAAAGGTACAACATATACGATTACAATGGGGGGCGGACAGGGCTATTGGAAATACATATAATGATCTGGGCGGACCTCCTTCGTTTATTAAGGGTTTGACATTCGGGCCAAACTGCCAAACACGGGGTAATGCAAATATATCCAGGTCGTACATTCAATTTCAACGTAAATTCTGTTAGTTACGATTATGACAAGAAAGCCCAACACCCACTTCGATAGTGGAAAATCCTATTAAAAGGAAATATTCCTATTAAAATGAATGTTTCCCTCTATTGAAAAAGCACCAAAACACCAATATGTGATAATAGGATAAATATTTACCTGACCTACACTTGGTCTTTAGGTCGACATGAATACTGATCTGTTTCGATCCTGATCCTACACCGAAAAACTCACTAACCCGGACTCCTCTGGTTCTGTTCTCCGGTTTAAATTTCTTGTTCTTTAACTAAATAACAAACAGTTAGGACATTCACCATCCACTATATAAAGGGGGAACAATGCCAACTTATATGTCACTTATAAAATATACCCAAAAAGGCGTCGAAAATATGAAGGAAAGCCCCAACCGCCTTGAAACAGCGAAGGGATTATTTAAATCAATGGGCGCTGAGATAAAAACGTTTTATCTGGCAATGGGGAGATTTGATGCGTTAGTAATTTCCGAAATACCTGATGATGAAACTGCTATGAAACTATCAATAGCGTTGGGTTCTGCAGGTGCAATTCGGACTGAGAGTTTCCGGATTTTTAATGAAGGTGAATATCGAAAACTCATATCTGAACTGCCATGAAAAGATAAATTTCAAAGTATTGCGATAATGAAGGTGAATGTCCTATTTTTTGTAACATTTAAACAAAATAATTTTACCTGCAGCGATCCAGCCCTTTCAAGGTAGTACTTCTACTTTTTTCTACGCGCAATGATTTTAGCCGTTGATACATGGGGTGAATTTTTAGATCTGATCCGTTTGGGTTGCGGCTTTTTCGGACCTCGCGGGTGCTTTCGTGTATGTATGCGATGCCTACAACAGGCACGAATAAATTTTTGGCCGGTAAAGACATCTCCAAATAATCGCAGATGAGCCTCAACTACAGCTAAGATGATATCTGCAAAAAATTGAAGCCATCAAAAGTACCGATACTGTAAACAAAACATAAGGTCTGACCGACTCACACCTACTGCTATCTAACGCGACTTTGAGTACCCATAAAAGCCTTGTGATAGCCGGATTGTATACTTATAAAAACCTCGAAAACTGAAAATCCAGTTACTGGCAAGTAATCTGTAATTTTCAGAGACATAAAAATCGTAGAGTTACTCTAATGCAAAAGGTTCAAAAGGAATCCCTTGATCGACTAGTCTTTTTTGATAATATTCGCTATCTAATGGTATTGTTAGTAGTAGTGTTGCATTCAGCCTGTGGATACAGCAATCATACGTCATGGTGGACTGTTAATGATACTAACTCAATCTTTTTTGATTACTTATTGGGCGTTTTGGATGTTTTCCTTATGCCGACACTTTTTTTTATTGCAGGTTTTTTCGCCTTACCGTCCCTGCAACAAAAGGGCAAGTGGCTATTTATCAAAAGCAAATTGAGACGCCTGGCAATTCCCTGGCTATTGGGCATTGTATTACTGATTCCTATTATAGACTAGTGTCGATCCATAAATTGCCGATTTTATGTTTATCAGCGCTACAAAATAGCTACTCGCAAATCCGTTGGCCCTGAAATTTTCAAGGATGGAAGTAAAGTAAAGTAAATTTTGTAAAACGGCCTATTTCAAGGCATGGCTATCCCCTGGTGAACAAAAGCACGCCAGTTTCTTTGAGTTCATTTACGTCGCAGCCGGCCGGCGACTCAATGTCAGCAGGTTAGCCGCGACAATCGAGCACCACACATAGCTTTTAAAAGAGCGAAGTCCTCTCCAGGTGCAGCGCCACAACCCGAAGCTGCGCTTGAGCCAGGAGATGCCGGACTCGATCCCGGCCCGGAACCGACGCAGCCGGTTGTATACGTATTCACTGCGGCACATGTCGGCTACATCAAGGCCTCGTTTTTTGGCGAAGCAAACGTCCTTGACGCCACTTGCTTTGGCGTCTTTGAGATTGCCCTTGGAGGCAAAACCACCGTCTAAGGCGGCTTTGAGCGGATAACGGCCGTAGATTTCCCGCTGGCGCTCGAGCATGGTTTGTGTCAGTGTACTGTCAGCCGGATTGCCATCGGTGATCAGACAGTCCAGGATCAGATTCGAGCCGCCGCCGGTCAGACAGATTTTATGGCCGTAGAACTCGTCACGGCGATCCTTGATGATGATGTCGGTGTGCGGCTCGAAGATCGAGAAGATTTTCTCGGCAGCCGGCACCTTTTCCCCGGCGATCACCCGTCGCTCGGTTTGCGTGATGACCTTCTCGGCCAGATCGCAATAGTGCCGCAGCTTCCCGGCAATCGGAAGCAGTTCGAGTTCGATGCCGTGCACGTCGATCCAGCTGATCGCCCGGCGACTGTAGCCAAGCGTATTTCGGGAAACCTTGAGAAGGTCCCTGTAGCAGGACTTGCGCTGCCGCTCATTGCGGGCATACTCGATGGCCAGCATCCGGCGCTTTGCTCGCCGGCAATGGTCTTTAAAGCCGATGCCTTTTGAGCCGCAGGCCTCTTTGGCCGCGTGCAACAAGCGCGTGAGCACCCGCACCGCGTCAAAAAGCAGACTCGAATCGGTGGGCGCATGGATGTTGGTTTCAACCACCGTGCAGTCGATGCGAACCTCACGTGCCTTTTCGATTTTCTCGGCAGCGGCTTTGCCCAGAAGCTGTCGGTTGATCTGCTCCCAGGTATCGGCCGACAGGGCTTTAATGTTTTTGTTGAGAACCGACTTTTTAAATCCCTTATCGGCAAAACCGATAAGGCAGAACCGGCGCAGCGTGCGCGAATCGATCAGATGAAAAGCCAGTTCCTTATATGTAAAGCCGAACAGTGCCTTGAGGATTGCAGCCCGCAGCACCTTCTCGGCGCTCATGCCGCGCGCCCCGCTGCGGGTTTTGACGCTTCGCTTTTCACAAAGATCTTGATAAACGAGATCACAGATAGTAGGGTGTTTTTTCAGGATCGCATCGATGGCTGCCAATTCTTTTGCCTGGTCGTGATTGGTTGCAGGGTCCATCAGCGGCATTTGTTTTTGCATCTTTTCGCGCATTTTGTGGTCGACTCCTTTCCCGAATATGTAGTGATTATGGGTTGTTGTGCAACTCCCATATACTACATCGGGGAAGAAAAATCTACTGCAAAATGCGCTTTTTTTATTCATTACAGATAGTTATTTCCGTGGATGGACACTAGGCTAAAACAATGCCAGAAAAAAGTGTAAGGTTTTGCATCGCTGATTTAAAGAAAAATATTCGTGCCGCCTCTTGGAAGGTTTGGAGCCCTTATAATAAAAGTGAACAAGGGATAAGGAATGTACCTTGACAATTATAACGAACTGGCAACCAAGTATCGTGTTGAGGATCTTGCTGGTGCATTGATCCCTGGAAGTCGCCTTTCAAGTATTCTTAAGCATTTGGAACTGGGCGAAGAGTCGATTTCCAACATCGCCCAAGAATTTTTGCAGAGCAAGGGACTCTTAGCGCTTCTTAATTATGCAAAAAAAGAATTCACCTTTGCCGAATTTGTGAGAGCTGCT
>Ga0316187_10001426_pt1 | contig 20581 bp, 14 predicted proteins | sample CroRivburrow1_MG_FD_204927 | JGI IMG/M metagenome (GOLD analysis project Ga0316187, IMG submission 204927) | Coastal sediment microbial communities from Maine, United States - Cross River worm burrow 1 | ecosystem: Environmental > Aquatic > Marine > Coastal > Sediment | place: USA: Maine...
CTATCTGTATTGGCTTTGTCACATAATCGGTAAAACCGGCTGTGATACCTTTTTTTATATGTTCCGACATTGCATGAGCACTCACTGCAACCACAGGGATATCGGTTGTTTTTGAGTTAGCTTGCAACCTTTCCAGGGCCTCCAATCCATCCATTCCCGGCAGATCGATATCCATAAGAATTAGATCAGGGTTCTGTTTTTGGGCGATCTCCAGACCCTCTTCAGCATTAGGTGCAGACATGAGTTCACAGTTTGGCAGCTTCTTCATAATCAGCCGCATTAGGTCCACACTGGCTGGGTTGTCTTCTACATAAAGGACTCTCACAGTTCCTTGTCCAGCGTTAAGCACTGTGGCAGATAATGCTGCGCTATCATCGTCAGACAGCTGTGCTGCTACTGGTTGTGCCTGGGGCAGTTCGACCCAGAAAGTGCAGCCCTGACCCTGCTCACACTCTACGCCAATGCGTCCGTCCATAGTCTCCACCAACTTCTTTGCGACACTGAGGCCGATGCCAGTCCCTTCAACGGTTTCACCTGCAAGCCTTACACGGTAAAAAGGTTCAAATACCTCAGTCTGATCTTCCTGCTTTAGACCGATGCCGGTGTCAATGATATTGATGCGTACCTGGCCGTCTAATCCGCTGGCGAATGTGATAGTTACGGTGCCGCCTTTACGATTATACTTGATGGAATTACTTAGGAGATTGAGCATTATCTGTTTAAGACGCCTGGCGTCTGCATGAACCCAAGGTATTTCCGTGGGCAGGGCATGTATGGTTACACCCTTTTCCAGTGCCAGATTCTTCACCAGCATCAGGGTGCTACTAAATATGGGTTCCAGTGAAATATCTTCGATGGATAGGCTCATCTTTTTGGCATCGATCCTGGCAATATCCAATACCTCGTTGATGAGATACAGCAGATGCTCCCCTGCCTCAAAGATATGCTCCACCCCTTCTCTCTGTTCCTCATCAAGCTGTTGGTCACTAAGACGCAATAGCTGGCTAAAACCTAGAATGGCATTGAGGGGTGTGCGGAGTTCATGGCTCATGCGTGAGAGGAACTCTGATTTGGCATGATTGGCTGCCTCAGCAGCTTCCTTGGCAATCCTTAGATCTGTGGTTTGTTCATTGACCAGATTTTGCAGGTGGTCATGGTGGCTGCGCAGCACTTCCCGGGCATGCTTCTGCTCAGTGATGTCTCTGAAGATGCCGCCAAGGTAATCTTTTCCACCTATTGTGACCCAAAACCCGGTTGCATCTGCAAAGAAGACGCTGCCATCTTTTCTTTTGAATGGGAGGTCAGAGGCATTGTTGACCTCTTTGATGGCACAGCGGCGTATCTGTTCTGAGACGTAGGGAAAGTCTTCCTCATGGTGGAGAGCCGCCACCTCCAGGTCGAGAATTTCATCGACAGTGTATCCAAGCATCTCCGCCATCGCCTTATTACAGCTCCGGAACTTATGGGTCTGTGGATCAATGATGAGGATGCCATCAATGGCAGTATCAAATATGGCCCTGAAGTGCTGCTCTGATTCTGCCAGTGCAGTTTCTTTCTGCTGCCGTTCTGCAATCTCTGCACTGAGTTGACGGTTTGTGATCTCCAATCGTTCTGCTTTGTGCTGCAGGTTGGTGCGGGCCTCAAAGATCTCTTTGCAGAAACATTGAAACTGCTCATGTAACACCCAGAGTTCATCCCCGTGGGACTTTTGCATTTGGTGGACCCCTAGTACGGATTCGGATGTTTGCACGACCTCTTGGGTGAGGGACTTGATGCGGCGGGTGTTTAGAATGCTGAGCAGGATGAAGGAGAAGATTAGTATTCCTGCAAGCATGGCCCTCTGTGTGTTGTTCTTGCTCAGGATCTGGTCTGTCAACCGATTGGCTTCTTTAAGGGCGATGAGGGATGTGAATTGATAGTTGAGGTCAGAGGCGCCGTAGTCAAAGAATGATTTCCCCACCATTGCATACTTTTTTTCCAACTCAGCCAGGGTGCTGCCGGGAGGGATGAGGTTCAGGTTGCTGCTGGCTGTTACCTGGCTTGACTCAGTATCCAACAGGGCGGTGATCGTATTGCCAGTGTTTCCACCTGTGGCGAGCTCGAGAAACTCACTGTCTATGGGTGAAGAGAGCACCAGAGTTACCTTGATATCATTTGCCGTGACTGTTTCAGCGGAGATGACATAGGGAACACCCTTAATGGTGGTCATATAGGCCTGATTGTGGCTCAGTTTACGGAGGAGCGCCGAGGGTTGTGCTAGCTCTTTGGGTAAATGCATTTCCTCTTCAGGGTGGGGAATAGCATGGTAGATCTCTCTTACTTCACCATTTGGGCCAATCAATAGGGCATGACGTGCATGGTAAAAGGCCCGTAACACAGAGGCTCTGGGCAACCAGGGTGGTGGAGCATGGTGGTGGATGGTGTTTGGTTGCTTTTCTTTTTTAGCCCAATCCTGCTTGCTGATATGATCGAGTAAGCGTTTCTGCGTTGAAAGCGATTTGACTGATTTGTGCTGTTTTTGGATCTCCTGATCAAACATAAACCGGTCATGTTGGGCCGATTGTTTTAGGTCATCGGTAATTTTCTCGAGGAAGAGCTGCTTGAGTTCATGGCTTTGGATAGCATCTAGTAGTGCCCATAGAATTGTGCTAACCAGCAGGGTCAGCAACAAGGTTTTTGCTGTCAGGGAGAATTGGTTTAAGAAGCTCGGAATATACCCTGCTGTTCTGGGTGCTATGGTCAATCGGATCCTCCCATCAGTTCGTTATCTTTAAATTTCCATCCTGATGAGCGTAACTGCTTTACGGGTACAACTCCATAGATTGAATCGATCTTACCGCTATTTTGTATTAGGTATTTAATTAGTGCACCAGCTTTTGGCTCGAATCAGGGCTGCCTATTGGAAAGATACTACCCGTGCTTTGAATGGCTACCATTAAGATTGAGTATTTTAGTGGTTATCTAAACAGTTATTAGAAACCATATCAGGATCAGTATTGCGGCTTGGCTCTTCTAAGGCTTTCTGCACCATCTTTGTGCAGGCATCAGAATTCTGCTCCACGAATGGATGACTTATGTCCAAAATCAAGCGGTTTTGGCTTGAATAACGGCTGGCATGCTAGTTGCTCATAGGCAATGCAAAGCCCTTGGATAGAGATATTGAAGGGTAGCTATTTGATATATGAGACTAGAGCCTATGAAAGAGAAGTTGGTATTGATCGGCAACGGAATGGCGGGTATCCGCACCCTGGAAGAGCTGCTTAAGCTTGCACCCGATATGTATGAGATTACTGTCTTTGGTGATGAGCCCCACGGCAACTATAACCGCATACTGCTCTCGCCGGTGCTGGCAGCAGAGAAGACCATTGATGACATCATTCTTAATGATAGGCAGTGGTATGCGGATAACGGCATCACTCTGCACACAGGCAAGCGCATTACCGAGATCAATCGTGGTCGCCGTACGGTAACCGCTGAAGATGGAACCGAAGCCGCCTATGACCGATTGATTATCTCTACCGGTTCCAGTCCTTTTATCATTCCTGTTCCCGGCTCAGAGCTTGAGGGTGTGATCGGCTTCCGTGATATCCAGGATGTGGATGAGATGCTGGATGCTGCCAGTAAATATAAAAAGGCAATCGTTATCGGTGGTGGTCTGCTGGGTCTGGAAGCCGCTGATGGCCTGGTAAAACAGGGCATGGAAGTCACTGTAGTGCATCTTGTAGATACCCTGATGGAGCGCCAGCTGGATTGTGCTGCAGGAGCGCTGTTGAAAAACTCACTGGAAGAACGTGGTCTGAAATTCCTGATGGAGCATGAGACCGAGGCGCTGCTGGGTGATAAGCGGGTGCAGCAGATCCGCTTCTCAAATGGCCTGGAGCTGCCGGCTGATCTGGTGGTGATGGCCGTGGGTATCCGTCCCAATATTGAGCTGGCCAAATCTGCGGGCATCCACAGTGAGCGCGGCATCGTGGTGAATGACACCCTGCAGACATACGATCCGCGTATTTACGCTGTGGGTGAGTGCGCGCAGCACCGTAATGTAACCTATGGCCTAGTCGCTCCACTGTTTGAGCAGGCCAAGGTATGCGCCAACCAGCTGGCCCAGCTGGGTATCGGCTACTACAAAGGTTCCATTACCTCCACCAAGCTGAAGGTGAGTGGTATTGATCTCTTCTCTGCTGGAGAGTTTCAGGAGAGTGATGATACCGAAGAGTTGCTCTATCAGGATCCAGGTCGGGGGGTTTATAAAAAGGTTGTGCTTCGCAATGGACGTATAGTTGGCAGCGTACTCTATGGCGACACCATGGATGGCCCCTGGTATTTCCAGCTGATGCGGGATGGGATCGACATCACTGAGATGCGTGAGAAGCTGCTGTTTGGTCAGGGCAACGTGGGTGATTCTGGCCACAGTGCGGCAGATCAGATTGCCTCCATGTCGGATGATACCGAGGTCTGTGGCTGTAATGGTGTCTGCAAAGGCGACATCGTCAATGCCATTATCGATAAAGGGCTCTTCACCCTGGATGAGGTGAAGCTGCACACCAAGGCGGCGGCCTCCTGCGGCTCCTGTTCTGGTGTGGTCGAGCAGATACTGGCCTCCACCGTGGGTTCTGATTTCACCGTTTCACCGGCAAAGAAACCGATGTGTGGCTGTACCGAATATACCCATGATGAGGCGCGTGCCACCCTGTTTAAATATGAACTCAAGGATATCCGCGCCGTGATGGATTTCATGGAGTGGAAGACCCCGGATGGCTGTAGTAAATGCCGCCCGGCGTTGAACTACTACTTGCTCTGCGCATGGCCTGGAGAGTACGTGGATGATGCCCGCTCCCGTTTTATCAATGAACGGGTACATGCCAATATCCAGAAGGATGGCACCTATTCGGTCATCCCCCAAATGAAAGGCGGCATGACCAATGCTACAGAGCTGCGTGCCATTGCTGATGTTGCCGACAAATATGATGTGCCGGAGATGAAGGTCACCGGTGGGCAGCGTATCGATCTGTTTGGTCTGCGAAAAGAGCAGCTGCCGGAGATTTGGGCTGACCTCAATGCGGCGGGCATGATTTCAGGTCATGCCTACGGTAAATCTCTGCGTACGGTAAAGAGCTGCATTGGCAGTCGCTGGTGTCGTTTTGGTACGCAGGATTCAGTCACCATGGCTGTAGCGCTTGAGGAGATGAGCTGGGGAAGCTGGACACCACATAAATTCAAGATGGCCGTCTCCGGCTGCCCCCGCAACTGTGCAGAGGCCACGATCAAGGATCTTGGTGTGGTGGGTATCGACTCTGGTTGGGAACTACACGTCGGCGGTAATGGCGGTGTAAAGGTGCGAGCGACTGATCTGCTGTGCAAGGTGCAGACCCAGGCAGAGGTGCTGGAATATACCGCAGCCTTCATGCAGCTCTATCGGGAAGAGGCCCACTACCTGGATCGGACAGCGCCATGGATCGAACGTGTGGGACTCACCTATATCAAACAGCGTCTCATTGAGGATGGGGATGGCCGGGTAGCACTTGCCAAGCGCTTTTGTATATCGCAAAAATTTGCCCAGATAGATCCCTGGAAAGAGCGGGTCGAAGGTAAAGATGCCCATGAGTTTGCCCCCATGGTTGAGATTGTAGATTCAGTTGCTTAACTGCAAACAAACAAATGCGATTAACACTGACTGAGAGATTACAAAATGTCTGACTGGATAGAGATAGGCCACATCGATGAGATCCCCCGACTTGGCGCCCGTGTAGTAAAAAGCAAAGAGGGTGATATCGCCATCTTCCGCACCGCCCAGGACAAGATCCACGCCCTGCTGGACAAATGTCCCCACAAGGGAGGCCCTCTTTCGCAGGGAATTGTCCATGGCGACCAGGTCACCTGCCCATTGCATGACTGGAAGATTCAACTGGCCAGTGGTGAAGCCGTAGCCCCGGATGAGGGGTGCGCCCGCAGTTATCGGGTGAGGGTAAAAGAGGGCATCATATTTCTGATGCTATAAACAGAAACCAGAGTTGTAGGTTCTGTTTATTGCTCGAGCCTCTGCAAAGGTTTTTTTAGGCTATCTTTAAAGGATTATAGGAAGATAATTCATAGCATCAATGTAGGCCCTGATTACTAATCGATAGACCTGTTAAGGGGATGGACAATGAAAAAAAGGAACTATAGATCTAGCCTTGTTTTAGCAGCTGCGGTGATGATAGCTCCGGTACAGGCGGGTTGGCTTGATACGCTAAAGGGCGGGATTTTAGGCACTGAAACCTCCAGCTCCACAGAGTCAGTTTCAAACCTGGCTTCGGATGAAATTGCGGCCGGCCTTCGGGAGGCATTGGAGAAGGGCGTTGCTATTGCCGTCGATCTTCTGGGACAGGAGGATGGTTTTTTTGCTAACCCGAAGGTACATATTCCACTACCGGAACACCTTCAGCAGGTATCCAGCGGGCTACGCATGTTGGGGCAGGATCAATATGCCGATGAGTTTGAGCTGACCCTGAACCGGGCAGCTGAGGCGGCTGCACCTGAAGCCAAGGCTATCTTTATGGATGCCATTCGTGATCTGAGTATTGAAGATGCCAAAAAGCTACTGGATGGCCCGGATGATGCAGCAACGCAATATTTTCGTAAGGTGGGTGAGGATCGCCTGCGTGAGAGCATGCAACCTGTAATTCAGCAGGCAACCGACAAAGCAGGGGTAACCAGCGCCTATAACAACCTGGTCAAAAGCCTGGAGCTTCTGGGTGATATGGTCGATACCCAATCACTGGATCTAAACAACTATGTGACCGGCAAAGCGATGGATGGACTGTTTCTAATGATTGCAGAGGAAGAGAAACGCATCCGTGAAAATCCAATAGAGCGTACAACCGACCTGCTTAAGAAGGTATTTGGTTCAAACTAAAAATAGCTAGAGCCAAAATCCTACACCGCATCTATACAATGTGTAATTAAAGTCAAAGAGATGCGGGGTGTAATGCCACCCCGCATCATGCTTAGGCTAGTAAATTAAACCTTAAATTGGCTTACCAGGCTCTGCAAGGATGCAGCCATTTCAGATAGTTCCTGACTGGCTTGAGCCGTCTGCTCCGCACCAACTACAGTTTGGCCAGCCACTTCGTTGATGTGAACAATATTGCGATTGATCTCTTCAGAGACGACGCTCTGTTCTTCTGCTGCACTGGCAATCTGGGTGCTCATTTCATTGATGCGAGTAACAGCACTTGTGATGCTGGTTAAAGATGAACCAGCTTGAGATGCTTGGTCGACAACGCTACTTGCATGCTCTTGGCTCTGTTGCATTACAATGACAGCCTTTTGTGAACCGCTTTGCAACCGCTCAATCATGCTATTGATCTCTTCAGTGGATTGTTGGGTGCGACCTGCCAGGGTGCGTACTTCATCGGCTACAACGGCAAAGCCACGACCTTGTTCACCTGCCCGTGCTGCCTCGATAGCAGCATTTAGGGCCAATAGGTTGGTCTGCTCGGCAATGCCTTTAATGACATCCAAAATAGCATTGATGCTCTTGCTATCTTCTTCAACTTGATTGATTGCACCTGAGGCATCTTCAATTTGTGCGGCGAGTTCTTGGATTGCGGTAACCGTTTTGCCCACTATTATATTGCCTTGGGTGGCCTCATGGTCAGCTTCTGTTGCTGCATGAGCTGTATTGGAGATACTTGCTGAAACCTCTTGAACAGTTGCTGACATCTCATTCATTGCTGTGGCAACCTGTTCTGTTTCGGCCTGCTGTTGCTGAATGCTGGTGCTTGTCTGTGTTGTCACGGCAGATAGCTCTTCGGCTGAAGCAGATAGTTGGCCGGTGGTGCTGCTGATACTAAAGATCATATCTTTTAACTTCCCACGCATGCCATTCATCGCTTCAAGCAGCTCACCGATCTCATCCTTGCTGTCGACAATTATCTCCTGTGTAAGGTCACCAGAAGCGGTAATAATAGCTTTGCGAAGTGCAGCAATAATACGCTCGCATATTACCCAGCTGAGAATAAGACTGACGATGATTGCAATTACAGCCATAGCCGTCAGTGCTTTAATGGCGGTATGCTCATGCTCTTCCGCCTGCACAGCAGCTTCTGCGGTAAATAGTTCAATCTCTTCTAATAAGCCCTCAAGTGCCGTATTCAGTTTATCCTCTTTATGCTCTATTTTTTCGGCAGCTTGCTCGGCCTCATGAAACTTTTGGTCTTGCAATAGTTGGAAGGCCTCCCTGGCATGTGTGGCAAACTCGTGGTGTGAGAGTTCGATGGCTTTTAGTGATGTGAGTACTTTTTCAAATTCAGCTTTGTTTTTTGCATCGTGCGACTTGGAAATGCTCCCTTCAGCTAATGCTTCACCCAGCTTAATCTCTTTATCTACCCGTTCGTTTAAATGATTGAATTGCTCTATGGCAGTATTAAATTTTGTTAAAGCACCATTGTTATCGCGCAGGCTTCCATAGTGTATGGTACGCTCAAACTGAATGGCTTGTTCAAGTTGGTGTGTAGTAACTTTAGTGATAATGCTTGTGAGAGGGATATCCTCTTCTGTAATGGACTTCAGCTCATTTCCAATGCTGTTCATGGAGTAGATAGCAAAGCCTGAGCTTATAACCATTAATATAATTACAATAAGGGAAGTCCCTAGAAGCTTTGCTCTTATTGATAGGTTTTTCATTTTCCTTTCTCCAGTTTCCTAATGTTTATCCATGCTAGCCATGGGGCAACAAAGCCCCATAACTACTGCCCCAATTAGTGAGCAGTTTTGGGGTTACATTTTTCAGATGAGTCTATCTATGTAAAAAACCTGCATACTGATTGCTGTGCTGCAGCTAGCTATTCATGAGCTATTTTCAAAATGCCCATTTGAAATAATCTCCTTATTAAAATTGTTGCTGTAGGCAGAAATCAGCCAGGCATCAATGTTTGTTCTTGATATAGCGCAAGCACTTGCATGCGAAATGACCAGTATTGAGAGTAGCGGATGGTAGGGATAATTCTTGAGCGTTTTTTGTGAATCTTTTATTAGATGCGCAAAGAGAGGAAACATTGCTCGTGAAAATTAGCTGAGCATGTGCGGGTAAAGCTACTAATTGCTAGATTTTTATAGTTAAAAAAGCCCGCCGATGAAATCAGCGGGCTTTGGATCAGAATGACAGAGAGTGCCAATTAGTAGAAGTTATACAGCTTAAGCCAGATCATCAACTGCTACATGGTATTTTGGATCTTCAATCACATTGACCTCAACCAGGTTGCCTGCCTTCCGTAATAGCTTGCGGCACTCGGGGCTCAGATGCCTAAGGTGAAGTGTCTTGCCCGCATTGAGATAACGCTCAGCCAGATTGTCGATCGCTTCCAGCCCGGAGTGGTCACCTACTCGTGAGTGCTGAAATTCAACGACTACATCATCCGGGTCGTTGCGTGGATCGAACAGATCCATAAAGCTGTGCACAGAGCCAAAAAAGAGTGGGCCGTGCAACTCATAAACCTTGGAGCCGTTGTCAGCCATATAGGTTTTGACGTTGATGTGTTTGGCATGCTCCCAGGCAAAAACCAGGGCAGATACAATCACGCCAACAACCACGGCAATTGCCAGATCAGTTACTACAGTCACGGCTGAAACCAGCACCAGGACGAAGGCATCGGAGCGGGGAATCTTGCCCATAATGCGGAAGCTGGACCACTCAAAGGTGCCCAGCACGACAATGAACATCACGCCGGTCAGTGCGGCCAGCGGGATCACTTCAATCAGGCTGGAGGCAAATAGAATGAAGGCCAGCAGGCAGAGTGCCGCAGTGATGCCTGACAGGCGACTACGACCGCCGGAGTTGACGTTGATCATGCTCTGACCAATCATGGCGCAACCGCCCATGCCGCCAAACATGCCCGTCACGGTATTGGCTACACCCTGACCCACGCACTCTTTATTGCCACGTCCACGGGTCTCGGTGATCTCATCGACTAGACTCAATGTCAGTAGTGATTCAATCAGGCCGATGGCAGCCAGAATGATGGAATATGGCAGGATGACCCAGAGTGTATCCAGAGTGAATGGAACCGCAGGTATGTGAAACTCAGGAAAACCACCGGCAATGGAGGCAAGATCGCCGACTGTGCGCAGATCTAAACCAAGCCCGATTACCAGCAGTGAAACGATAACAATGGCAGCCAGTGATGATGGCACTGCCGTGGTAAAGCGAGGTAGATAGTGAATAATGGCCATGGTCAATCCCACCATGGCCAGCATCAGCCAGAGGCCGCTGCCGCTCATCCACTCTGTTCCACCATTAGTGCTGGCAGTCTGAAAATTACTCAACTGCGCAAGAAAGATCACAATCGCCAGGCCATTAACAAAACCCAGCATCACAGGATGTGGCACGATGCGGATAAACTTACCCAGGCGCAGCATTCCGGCAGAAATCTGCAGCAGCCCCATTAACACCACTGCAGCAAACAGGTATTCGACACCGTGGCTGGCAACCAGATCAACCATCACCACTGCCAGGGCACCAGTGGCACCAGAGATCATGCCAGGACGACCACCAATCGAGGCGGTAATCAACCCCACCATAAAAGCGGCATAGAGGCCAACCAGTGGATTCACTCCTGCGACAAAGGCAAACGCAATGGCTTCGGGCACCAGCGCCAGGGCTACGGTCAATCCTGACAGCATGTCATCTTTAAAACTGGCGGGTCGGTGGGTGCGGAGGAGTTCAAACATTAAGAGGGGGCCTTGATAGCATTTGCCTAGGCAAAAAAGCTGCGAATTCTACAGACTATCGGTAGCTGTTCCAATAGGTTTTTCTGAATACCCGCCAACTCGGGAAACTAAGGCATATAAAAAGGTATGCATATGGGAGAAAGAGTGCCCGCCATTAAAACCATGGTTGTTGGGGTGTAATTAAAAGAATTATTCAAGAACAAATGCTACTAGCCGCAAACAGATATATCAGTACGTTTTGCTCACCTTTTTTACAAAAAATCTCAGTTTAACAAGGAGAAAGAGGTCATGAAGAAGCGGCAGGCAATACAGGCGTTATCAATGGTTTTTATTATGATGGTCTCTATGCACGTGTTTGCAGCAAAGCCAAAGTATGTTGGGCCGGCAAAATGTGCAAGCTGCCACAAGGCGAATTATCTTGCTTGGAAGACAAGTGCTCATGCAAAAGCATTTAATGTATTGAAACCGGGCAAGAGAAAGAAGGCCAAACTGCGTGCGGAGCTTGATCCTGAGAAAGATTACACAACAGAAAAGAAATGTGTGAAGTGCCATGTAACAGGTTATCGCAAAAAAGGTGGATTCAAGGATGTTGAATCTACCCCACAGTTTGCTGCTGTAACCTGTGAGGCATGCCATGGTCCTGGCAGCAAGTATGTTGTTCTGCATGATGAAAAAATGTACGGCTTTGAAAAGAAAGAGGCTACCGACCTAGGGCAGCTGTATGGAGCAGATGATGAAGCTGTCTGTTTGCAGTGCCATGCGCATAAAGATTCTCCATTCCATGAGAAGTTGGATAAAAAATATCAATGGAATTGGAAGGAGAGCTTGAAGGTACGTAAGGCATACCATCCAAAACCCAAAAAGAGTAGTTTTGCTTTTTAGTAAGTTTGCATGAGGAGCGGCCTTTTCCTGAACAAAGGCTTCTTATAGGAAAGAATAAAGCATGAGCTTAATTAAACATCCAATAAAATTTCTTAGAGACATGAAGCTCAGTACGAAGTTTGTTGGGGCAATATCTATCATCCTATTGGCTATGACGGTGATGGATATTGCCTTCAATGCTGAAAAAAGCAGAAAGATCTCACATGATGCAGTGAAAGAGTGGACCTTCTTGTTTGCCGAGAATGTAAGGGTCTCTCTGAATACACTGATGCGTAATGGTCAGATGGATATCCGCTTTTCACTCTTTGAAACCATGCATAAGGAGTTGGGTGGCCTTAAGGATGTTCGTGTCATCAGAAGCCAACTGACCAATGATATATTCATGGAGGTAAATAAAAGAAAGGTGATACCTCCGCTTCAAGAAGCAAAGGATGGATATGAAAAAGAGATAGCTGAATTGAAGATACAGCTAGCAGCTACCGTGGATGAAGATGAAAAAGATGAGCTTCAGGAGCAGATTGAAGAGATAGCATATAGTGTTGAAGAGATTAGTGAACAGATCCAAGAAGCATCTGCTGCTATTTTATTAGATCCCCGTGAGCAACCCAAAGATGAACTGGACAGAGCTGTGTTGGAAACGGGGCAGGCGATACATTCTTTCAATGGTGACAATGCCAGGGTATTAATACCCTATACGGCAAAAAAAGAAGGCTGTTCTGAAAAAGATGGCTGCCATGTATATGCAAAGGCTGGTGATGTATTGGGTGCGATTAGTCTTGAGTTTTCCATGGAGGCTATTAACAAGCAAATTCAAGAAAACAATATAGAGATGGCAGGCATGTGGTTCTTGCGCTTCATTATATTTTTGCTTGTCATTATTGTTCTGCTCTCATTCATCATTACCAATAATCTTCATAAAATGCTGGGTGTATTTGACAAGGTTTCTGATGGGGATTTTTCTGTACGGGCAGATGTAAAAAGCAATGATGAGATAGGGTTGCTGGGTAACGGGTTTAATAAAATGGCCTCCTCACTGCAGGAGACAAGAAAGGAACTGGATAAACGACTGCTTGAAATTTATGCCTTATACAATGTAAGCAAGACACTGAATACAAGCTTTGAAACTGAACAGCTGCTTATCAAATTAGTAGAGGATATTAGTGGCAATATGGATATTGATCGAATGATGATCCTATTGCCGGATAAGGAATTTACCAAGCTTACGGTGGCCTCATATACAGGGTTTACTGAAGATGAGATCAGTCGTGCAAAACCCAATTTATATGAAGGCGTGTACTCTTTAGTTGCATCTGCAGGTATATGTCGGATTATTGAAAATGTGGATACCGATGTTACCGTTACAGAGCAAGATATATTCAGTCCAGATATTGGATCGCTGCTTGCTGTTCCATTCTTACGGCGCGGGAAAGTATTAGGGCTCATATGTGCCTTCAGGGATCGCCCCAAGCAATTTGTATTTTCGGATTTAAAACTGTTTAACAGTGTGGCAGAACACTTAGCTGTTGCTATGGAGAATGCCCGTCTATTTGAAAAGACAAAAGAGATGGCGATAACAGATGGTCTTACAAATCTCTATAACAAGCGTTATATGCTAGAGTCGTTAGAGAGTGAGATTGCTCGTTCGGCAAGATGCAACCATGAGTTGTCATTCATCATTATGGATATCGATAACTTTAAACATTATAACGATACCAATGGACATCCAGCAGGCGATAAATTGCTCAAAGAGCTTGCGCTGATAATACAAAACTCAATTAGAAAAACTGATATTACATGCCGTTATGGTGGTGAGGAGTTTGTAGTTATACTTCCCGAAACCGCAAAAGAAAATGCAAAAGTTGTTGCAGAAAAGCTGGTTAAAAAGATAGCTGAAAATCCTTTCGACTTTGCAGAGAATCAACCGCTTGGGTGTGTATCAGTAAGCATGGGGCTGTCAACCTATCCGTATGATGCGGTTGATTATGAGGCGCTGATAGTGTCTGGAGATAAGGCACTTTATGCAGCCAAGACAAGTGGTAAGAACAGGGTTGTTTTGAGCTGATCCGGGCTTTTGGGTAGATGCTGAAGGCTGGAATGGCGTAAAGGAGCAGCAGGTTTGGGATTATTTAGTTGAGGATTCTCATATGCTCGGCTATGCTGCAAATATGTTCAGATTATTACTGATAATTACTTTGTGCTACTTTCCCCTGCAGGTATCTGCAGGTAAGTTTTATAAGTGGGTAGATGAAAGGGGTGTTACTCACTACGATGAGAAGAAACCGCAGCATGATGCGGAAGAAAGAGACTTACCGAATCTGCCTCCAGCCTCTCCTACTGCACCCTATTCAGCCCAGACTGGTGATGCGGAAGATGCAGATGACGCAGAGACCGGAGTAGGCTACAGTAAATTTGAGATTGGTACTCCTGAGCAGGATGCAACTATTCGCAGCAATGAAGGTGCGATAAATGTCTCCCTCTTTATCGCACCTGGTTTGCGTGCCGGGCACAAGATCGTTGTGGCACTGGATGGCCAGAAGCTGAAAGATAAACTGAGTTCAACTCAGTTCTCCTTAAAGGATCTCCCCCGAGGGACGCACACCTTGAAGGCGAGTATTGTCGATGATAAAGGCCAAACCCTAGCTAGCACCAAGGTCGTCTCATTTCATCTGCGCAAGCATTCCATACTGCACCCTCCTCCAAAATAGTCTGGGTAGGGGGGCGGCTCTCTTCCCCATAATGGCTCACCGGTGTTGCTAAACTCTCGGTCATTTGCCACCTAATCATGCACAGCCCCTGTTTACGCACTATAATGGTGCGCAAAATGTGAGTCATCTCCTGCCTGTAGGGGCAAAACTACCTGGTTCAATACTTGCTAATGCATAGGCATGAACGCAGACAAGCTGATACATAAAACACTTTCACCCTGGATATTGGAGAATCTGAACACCACGGTTCTCCTATTCAATGGGCAATTGTGTTTACAGTATATCAATCCTGCGGGTGAGATGATGTTTGCCGCCAGCGCCCGAAACCTGAAGAACCAGCAGGCGGGTGATTTTATCCACTGTCCTGAACATGATTTGGGTGCGGCCTTTAAACAGGCGATAGATTTAGGCTCGCCATTTACCGAGCGTGAGGTGACACTCTACACACTGGATGGTCGGGAGATTACCGTGGATTGCACAGTGATGCCATTATCGGATGCGGAGGGTGAATCTGGCATTCTGGTCGAATTTCAGCAGCTTGATCGCCAGCTGCGTATTAGTCGAGAAGAGCACCTGATCTCCCAGCACCATGCAGCGCGTGATCTTATTCGTGGCCTGGCCCATGAGATCAAAAATCCTCTGGGAGGCCTGCGTGGTGCTGCTCAACTGCTTGAACATGAGCTGCCAGATCCTGCGTTGAAGGAGTATACCCAGGTCATCATCAATGAGGCGGATCGACTACAAACCCTGGTAAACAGGATGTTGGGGCCAAACAAGTTGCCTCAGTATACGCAGGTCAATATCCACCAGGTGTTGGATCGTGTGCGCTCACTGGTGCAGGCAGAGTCGGGAGGTCGGGTAAAGCTGGTGTTGGATTATGATCCCAGCATCCCAGAGTTTTTGGGTGATGCTGATCAGCTGATTCAGGCGGTTCTGAATATCGTGCGCAATGCTGTGCGCGCTGCTGGGGAGGAGGGCCAGATTACTCTGCGCACACGCATCCAGCGACAGTTCACCATTGGAAACAGTCGCCACAAACTGGTTGCTCAGGTTGATATTGAGGACAATGGGCCTGGCATAGCACCTGATATCCTTAACAAAATCTTCTATCCCATGGTGAGTGACAGTGAAGGGGGCATGGGGCTTGGTCTGACCATCGCCCAGTCACTCATCAATCAACACCGTGGCTTGATTGAATGCCGCAGCAAACCAAGCAAGACAGTATTTACCGTATTGCTGCCATTGGAGAATCAGAATGTCTGAAAGCTACAAGGTTTGGGTTATAGATGATGACCGCTCCATCCGATGGGTGCTGGAAAAGGCACTGCAGCGGGCGCAAATGGATGTGACCGGTTTTTCTGATGCCAGCGAAGCACTGGATGCGCTTGAGCAAGATCGCCCGGATGTCATTGTGTCAGATATCCGAATGCCCGGTATGGATGGTCTTGCTTTTCTAGAGCGCATTCAGGAATGCCATAAGGATCTGCCGGTTATCATCATGACAGCACACTCTGATCTGGACAGTGCGGTCTCTGCATTTCATGGTGGTGCCTTTGAATATCTGCCGAAACCGTTTGATATTGATGAAGCGACGGAACAGGTTCGACGCGCCTGCCGACATAGTCAGCAAACAGAAAAGGTGGCTGCAGCATCGGTTGATAGTCCGGAGATCATTGGTGAAGCACCTGCTATGCAGGAGGTGTTTAGAGCCATTGGGCGTTTGGCCAGATCTAATGTGACCGTGCTGATAAATGGTGAGTCTGGAACCGGCAAAGAGCTTGTGGCCCAGGCCCTTCATCGCCACAGTCCTCGGGCATCGCACCCATTTATTGCGCTGAATATGGCGGCAATCCCTCGGGATTTGATGGAGTCAGAGTTGTTTGGTCATGAGCGAGGTGCCTTTACGGGGGCGCAGACCAGAAGGCTGGGGCGTTTTGAACAGGCTGATGGCGGCACACTGTTTCTGGATGAGATCGGTGATATGCCTGCCGAACTACAGACACGTCTGCTGCGGGTGCTGGCAGATGGTGAATTCTACCGGGTGGGTGGGCATGAGCCGGTAAAGGTGGATGTGCGAATTATTGCCGCCACCCACCAGCATCTGGAAGAGCTGGTTGAGCAGGGGGGGTTTCGTGAAGACCTCTTCCATCGCCTGAATGTGATCCGAATCCATATCCCTGCATTGCGTGAGCGCCGGGAAGATATTCCGCTATTGATGCAGCACTTCCTCACTACATCAGCACAGGAGTTGGGCACGGAACTCAAAATCCTACGGCCAGAGACCACTGAGTTGCTGCAACAAATAGAGTGGCCCGGCAATGTTCGACAGCTGGAGAATACCGCCCGTTGGCTTACGGTAATGTCCTCGGGCCAGGATATCCATATTGAGGATCTCCCACCCGAACTTAAAGCTGCCGGAAAGGTTGGTTCACCCTCAAATGAGTGGGAGGCCTTGCTACGTGCATGGGCACAACAAAAACTACAGCATGGTGAAGAGAATATATTGCACGAAGCGCTGCCCGCTTTTGAAACGGTGATGATAAAGGTGGCGTTAGAACATACGGGAGGACGTCGCCAGGATGCCGCTCATCTGCTGGGTTGGGGGCGCAATACCCTGACACGCAAGATCAAAGAGCTTGAATTGCCTCAGGAGTAATATATTTACTGCCCAGGTGTAGTAGTTTAGATTTGATCTGGCTATCGAAGCACCGGCCCGAACGAAGCACCGGCCCGAAGGCCGGGTGTCATTTGGATGGGGAGAGGGTAAATGATGCGGAGGCTTCAAGCGGTGGTGCCTCCGGTGCAGAACGATGGCGCAGGACAACCCAGTTCATCATATTCAGGATATCCAGTTCAGGAGCTAGCCGCTGCAGCACCTCTGTTGCGCCAGGCGCCCCGGCGGCACTGTGTTTCTGCGATAGGTGTTCGGCGATCTCACCGAGGGTTCGTTTCCCATCGATGAGGCTGATAAGTTCGATTGCTAGCGGTCCAAAATTGAATGTGACCTTGTTTCCATAGCGTAGATTGACCGTTATCTCAGAGTCGGCCTTTATCCGGCGGCATTGGGCGGCAGCACCGATGGTAAGGTAACTTGGCACATTCTCTGGATCGTCATAGCGGGCAACTGTATCTGTCTCTTTAGTCACGTAAAATGCGTGTAAACCGATGCAGCCGTTAATGACCTCCGCCACAGCCTGACGTTCGCGCTTACTCAACTCGGTGAGTGTGGGGACGAGAGAAGGTTCATTCGCTGCATACCACATCGGATCATACTCCACCCGGCACACGCCATCCTTCTGTTCATAGTTGGTGAACTCGATAAGCTTCAAGCCTGCGTCTTCAACAAACTGATAGACCTCAGGCACTGTATAGGCACGGTCTTGTTCATGGAGAAAGGCATCGACCAGGTTTGAGTCATCATTGAAGAGTTGATGCAGAACGCTGTCCCGCGCCCGACCCCGCATCAGGAGATTGCTGTTAGGCAGGCATCTTAGCAGCGCCTTCGCATTCTCAACCCGGCATGCCAAATCGGGTTCGTTGCGGTTGGCGATGCGCATTAGATCCTGGGTTGCGTAGATATCTATGCGACCGTAATGTCCGTAGACCATGAGACCCATGGCACCGCCTGGGGCAAGGACTGCAGCCAGAGACTGTAGCCCTGCATCGGGATCAGCCATGTGATGGAGCACACCAACGCAATTGATGTAATCAAAAGGCTCAAGCCCCATATTTGGCAGTTCCAAAATGGAGCCGTGAATCCACTGGATGTTATCCAGCTTGCGGATGGCGGCTCGCTCTTTTGCTACTGCCATGCTGGCCGTGCTCATGTCGAGATAAACGACCTCTGCATTGCGCTCCCGCAGATGGTGTGCGAGATAAATGGCCGCATCCCCGGCGCCGCCTCCCGCCACCAATACACGGAAACCCTGATCGAACGACTGCTGCCCGCGATAGCAGTAGTGGTTAATCTTGGGAAGCATATCCACCTCGCAGGTATGCAGGCGCCGCTTTTCATCACGCGGATCACGGAGTGGAAATGGGTAATTTTCGTACATATTTCGTACGTTGGGGAGGTGGTTTGTTTCATCCATTACAGGGTCTACGCTTTGCTGGCTTCAATCAGATAATAGGGTCACCCATGAGCCTTCTTTGGTCAAGCGTATAAAGCCCCCGATCAAGCAGAAATATTTATTTTTTGCATGTCCCGGTTTGATGCCACTGCTAGACTGAATAATGAACAGTACATCTGAGAAAAGGTCATAGAGAGCACATGGTTATGCAACTGCTCTTTTGGGGGTGGACTCTACTTGACGTTCCTCTGTTGCATGCCTAATCTCTTCTCTATTCAAAGATTCTGAGGAGTTTTTATGTGGGTGGATAGGTTTAACCCCTTTCTATTGCTAATAACCTGTTTGCTGAGCTTCAATCTGTTTGCGGCAACAACAGAGCCACAACCACAACCTGCAGCACCAGAAGTATTCGATATTGGTGTTGATCACGTTAAGGTCTTAGAGAGTGCAGGGTCGAAATTATATCTTGGCACCTCTGACGGCTTTTATATCCTGGATATCCTCACCAATGATGCGCTCTTGCTCGATTATGATAATGGCCTAATCAGCAAATCTATCCACTCTGTAACACAAGACCCTGATGGAAAGACCCTATGGTTGGGCACCTATGGTGGTGGCCTGGCCAAACTGGTGATGCAGGGCGGCATGCCAAAAACTGAGATCTACAATGTGCGGCACGGGCTGAACGACTCCTTTGTCTATGATGTTGAATTTGATAAAGCGGGGAACATGTGGATAGGCACCTGGAGTGGTGCCAATATGGTTAGCGGTGATATCAATAAAAGAGCCAACTGGACAAAGTACACAGTAGAAAACACCAACAAGGGCCTCTCTGATGACTGGGTCTATGCGGTCGAAATAGATTCAAAGCAGCGCATATGGTTTGGCACAGAGGTGGGGGTCTCTCTGCTGGAAGGAGAGAAGTGGAAGAAGTGGGATCACAATGATGGCTTAGGGGCGGGGATCGATATTGTTAGAAAGGATGTGCATGATGTAAAAACTGCCCTGCGTGGTGACCATCACGAAACCCAGATATCGGCACAGACAGCACCGGGCGCAAACTACAATTACAATCCAAACTATGTTGTCTCTATGGAGCTTGGCCCTAAAGAGAACCTGTGGGTTGGCACCTGGGGAGGAGGCCTATCGCTCTTTGATGTAAAGAGTGAAACCTTTACCAACTATACAACCCGTGATGGCCTGCCCAGTAACTTTGTACTTGCCCTTCAGTTTGATAAAGAGGGTGTGTTGTGGATTGGCACAATAAAGGGGTTGGCCAGCTTCGATGGTAAAACCATTAAACAACATTACCAATATGCTGGGCTATTAAGCCGTTTTGTATACAGCATGACATTCTCAGATGATGGCAGTTTCTGGGTGGGTGGAAGAAAAGGGGTAACACGCATACCTACGGCTGCTAATGAATAAGATTACACCTCTGCTATTTGTGACACTGCTGCTTATCCCGCCAATGGTGGCCAGCGCCGATTTGCAGGAGAGCCTGCAAAATGGAAAGAAGATCTATCACGACTACTGCAGTGTTTGTCACGGTGATAAAGGCGATGGTCAGAGCTTTGTGCGCAACGTGATAAAGATTCCACCACTGGATTTCACAGATAAGAAGCTTGTAGATCAATTTTCAGTGGAGAGAATGCGCTGGGCAATCCTATTGGGTAAACCTGGAACGGCCATGCCATCCTGGCGATTTGATCTGACGGCACTGCAGATCAGTGATGTGATCACCTATATCCAGAAAGAGCTTATGGGACTTGAGCTGGAAGAGCCTGTTTCGCCTGAGGCAGCCATTTATAAATAGCATCGGCTAGGATTTGTTTGGTGAAAGGTTTGGCTATATAGTCATCCATGCCGGCATCGCGACACCTTTCGTAGTCGCCTTTCATGGCATTCGCTGTAACGGCAATGATAGGGACATGCTCTTCAAGACCAGATTCATTGGCACGAATAATCTCTGTTGTTTCCAGCCCATTCAGTACGGGCATCTTGCAATCCATCAATACCAAGTCATATTTTTTTTGCTTCAGCATTGTGAGTGCGTGCTTTCCATCATTGGCAACATCAGCTGTCAGACCCATTTTTCTCAGAATAGCCAGGGTGAGCGCCTGGTTCATGGCGTCATCCTCAACCAAAAGAATGGAGTGGGTGTCTGACTGTAAGGTGTTATTCATGACTTCCTGCTTTATCTGATAGGGGCAG
>Ga0316187_10001427_pt1 | contig 20578 bp, 18 predicted proteins | sample CroRivburrow1_MG_FD_204927 | JGI IMG/M metagenome (GOLD analysis project Ga0316187, IMG submission 204927) | Coastal sediment microbial communities from Maine, United States - Cross River worm burrow 1 | ecosystem: Environmental > Aquatic > Marine > Coastal > Sediment | place: USA: Maine...
GGCGACGCAGGTTCGATTCCGCTCGGTTTTCTCGCATCCGCATTTGGTGTGTGGGGTTGGCAACAGGGCTATTGGCCATTTTGGTTTCCAGTTTTGGTATTTTCACCTTTTGTGGCTGACGCTACTTTCACATTATTGAAGCGAGCGAAGCGAAGAGAGCAACTCTCTAAAGCACATCGCAATCACTATTATCAACGCTTGGTACAAATGGGTTGGGGTCATCGAAATACCGCGATAGCTGAATATTTGTTAATGTTCCTGTCGGGTGCAACAGCAGTTTGGGGTATCAGTCTTGATGTAGAGATGCAGGGCAATCTTCTGGCATGGTGGGGTGCGATCTATCTGGGATTGTCAATGTGGATAGACAATCGATGGAAGCGGCATCGAGATAGTAATGAAAAAACTGCTAGAAGATAGCTAACAACAGCCTGCAAACTTGTAGCCAATTACAGGAATACTCCAGAATATTAGCCTAAAGGAAAGTGCAGTTGATATTTAATTCGAATATTCGTACCGCAATGGCGGTATTGCACGATGCCGTCGCTGCTATGGCAGCATGGAGTATTGCATATTTATTGCGCTTTAATTTTGAATTACCACCTGAATTTTCAATAGAGTTGCAAGAAACAGTACTTTGGGTGGTACTAGTGCAATTGATAGTTTTCTGGCGCTTCAAGTTATATCGTGGAATATGGCGGTATGCTAGTACTACAGACCTGCGACGGATTTTTCTGGCGGTTATGTTGTCAGCGGCTGTGGTTCCGTTGATGTTCGTGATGTTTCGTGTTGATTTGGTTATTCCACGTTCGGTGTTAGTAATTAACCCGTTGTTGCTGATTCTGCTGATGGGTGGAAGTCGCTTTGCTTACCGGCTATGGAAAGAGCAAAGTTTGTATGGAGACTTTAAACTGAGTGGAGAACCTGTGCTGGTGCTGGGCGCAGGAGATGCAGCAGCTAATTTGGCCAAGGAGCTGGTAAAAAATAGTGACTGGCGGCTGGTTGGATTTCTGGATGACGATAGCGACACACGTGGCCATACCTTGAGTGGAGTACAGGTATTGGGCGCACTGGAATCCCTTCCAGAATGGGCTGACAAGCTTGGTGTATCCCAAGTTATTATCGCCATGCCATCAAGTTCACATCAGCAGCGCAAACGTGCTATCCAACTATGCAATCAGGCAAACCTGAAAGCACTCACAGTACCTTCATTCGATGACTTAATGACCGGGAAAGTGTCGGTGTCACAGTTACGCGCAATTGAGCTTGACGATTTGTTGGGTCGCGATCCTGTCGTCCTTGATGATGAGGGATTACATGGATTGTTGGGCGGTAAGGTTGTTATGGTAACGGGTGCAGGTGGTTCGATAGGTTCGGAGATGTGCAGACAAATTGCACGTTTTGCTCCAGCTAGGCTGGTGCTATTTGAATCGAATGAATTTGCTCTTTACAGCATAGAACAAGAATTGAAAGAAACCTATAGGTCATTGATGTTTGTCTGCTTGGTAGGTGATGTTCGTGATGCTGCAAGAGTTGATGAAGTCTTGCAGCATCAGCAACCTACGGCACTTTTTCATGCAGCTGCCTATAAACATGTGCCGTTGATGGAACGGCATAACGCATGGCAAGCGATACGGAACAATGTGCTGGGTACATGGACAGTAGCGCGCGCAGCTCAGCAATATGGTGTTAACAGGTTTGTGATGATTTCCACCGACAAGGCAGTAAATCCGACCAATGTAATGGGTGCCAGTAAAAGATTGGCAGAAATGGTATGCCAAGCGTTGCAGGTCACAGGAAGTACAAGGTTCGTAATGGTACGTTTCGGCAATGTGTTGGGCAGTACGGGCAGCGTGATTCCGAAATTCCGTTCACAAATTGCTCAAGGAGGCCCGGTTACAGTCACTCATCCCGAAATTACGCGCTACTTCATGTCAATACCAGAGGCTTCTCAATTGGTACTGCAGGCTGGATTAATGGGGAAGGGTGGGGAAATCTTCGTTCTCGATATGGGTGAACCGGTAAAAATTGTGGATCTGGCGAAAGATTTGATACGGTTGTCAGGCTTTACGGAAGATGAAATAAAAATAGAGTTTTCCGGCCTGCGTCCCGGTGAAAAGCTTTACGAAGAATTGCTTGCGGATAGCGAGCATACCTTGCCCACTCCCCATCCAAAGCTCCGGATAGCGCAAGCAAGAGATGCTAATGAAGCATGGTTGATGGAAATACTCAACTGGGTAAACATAAAGACGATGCCAGATGATGAAGTGCGTGCTAGTCTAATTAAATGGTTGCCAGAATATCAACCAAATGGCGCTGCGACTGGGAAAAAACATGAGCAGAGTTCATTCCGAAATTCTGAAATTGCATGACTAAAATCTCTGTAGTAATTATTACTAAAAACGAAGCCAGCAATATTCGATCTTGTCTGGAATCAGTAAAGTGGGCCGATGAAATCATTGTGCTGGATTGTGGAAGCACGGATGACACGATCAAAATTTGCACAGAATTGGGTGTGCAAGTACATACAACTACAGATTGGCCAGGATTTGGTAAACAAAAAAATCGGGCCTTGTCATACGCCACAGGTGACTGGGTATTATCTTTGGATGCAGATGAACGAATTTCAGCTTCATTGCATACTGAAATTGATGCTGTGACCAACAATGCAAAAAAATACACCGCATATCAAATTCCGAGATTATCGAGTTTTTGCGGTCAGTACATGCGTCATTCTGGTTGGTATCCGGATTTTGTCACGCGGCTTTTTCGTCGTGGCACAGCCAGATTTTCTGAAGATTTGGTGCATGAGCGCTTGATCGTAGATGGAAAAACAGGAAAATTGAATGAGCACATCATGCATGAGACATTCAAAAACCTGGATGAGTTGTTAGTAAAGGTAAATAGTTATTCAACGGCAGGTGCACAAATGTTGTGCGAAAAAAATTCGCAGGCGACTTTGATAAAAGCGATTCTCCATGGTGCATGGGCATTTTTCCGTACTTATATTTTGCGCGCGGGTTTTCTGGATGGACAAAAAGGTTTCATGCTGGCGATTTCAACTGCAGAGAGTACATATTACCGATATGCAAAACTCATGCTAATGAATATGTATAAATCATCAGAATGATTGATACCATTGATATTGTTGAGCCGACATTGATGGATGAAACCGGACATTGCTATAGTTTTTTGTCCAGTTTATGTAAAGTCAACAAGCAAATAAATCTCAACTTGTGGATAAATCGGGACGCTAATCTGAAGTTTTCAGGGCAAAATGTAAGTGTCAATAGATATTTCTATAGAAGAATTCGCCGACTGCAGAGCTATCATTTGTATAAAAAACTTTTGGATGGCCAAAACAAATTATTTCTATCTACAGCTGGTATTATCGATTTGATTTTGCTGAACTGGGCTGCGAAAGGAACAATATCTACAGGTAAAGCATATCTGTATTTTCATTGGTTCAACATTACACAAAAAAAGCTCACACGTTTAAAAAAAATTGCAAAACAGCAGCCTAATATCTTGATATTAGGACCGACAGTTTCAGTTATTGATATATTTCTAAATGCTGGTTTTAAAAATGCCCGCATCGTGCCTTATCCCATAAGTGCGAATATATTGGATAAAACCACTGAAAATACTTTTACCAGACTGCTGTATGCCGGAGCTGCAAGGCAGGAAAAAGGAATTTCAGCGGTTGTTGACTTGATTGAGTACATGAACATGGCTGGGCTTGATATTCCAATTAGTGTGCAAAATTCAGGCGATCATCATGGTAAATATAGCGCTGCCACAAAAACAGATATCAAACGTTTAAATAATATTCATTACCCTTATCTTCAACTCATTCGGGAAACACTCAAATCGGAGGAATACACACAGCTGTTCTCAGGTGCGATCAGCATTCAGTTGTATGATGCCTCAAAATTTCAAGACAGGATCAGTGGCGTAACCCTAGATGCGTTATCTGCGGGGAGTCCTATTGTAGCGACTGCAGGGACATGGACCGCTAAAATGGTAGATCGCTTTAATGCTGGCGTCATAATTGACGATCTAAATCCAAGCAAAATGGTATCAGCGATAGAAGTAATAATGTCAAGATATGCAGAGTATTCAAAGAACGCCTACATCGGAGGGTTAAGGCTTCAACGGGAAAATAGTGCGGAATATCTATTTGACACGCTTATTGAAACAGAAGCGCATCAATCGTAAATGAAAGTTGTCGAACAAAGTAATCGACCGTCCAGCATTCTGGTAGTTATTACCCGTCGGATAGGAGATGTTCTTTTGACTACTCCCGTGATCCGAGCATTGCGTCATGCATGGCCTGAAGCCAGAATAGATGCTGTCGTATTTGCAGGTACAGGTGGGGTGCTTGAAAGTAATCCAGACCTGAACGAGATAATCACGGTTTCTCAACGACCTACCATAAGTCAGCACTTTAACTTCATAAGGCGCATATGGTGCAGCTATGATCTTGCGGTATCAATGATGCCGAGTGATCGGCCGACTCTATATGCATATATGGCCGGTAAACAACGTATTGGATTGATCTCGGCTGGAAGCAAACACTGGTGGAAGAGAGTATTACTCTCTAAATACGCGCTGTTTAACAATATCGATACACATAGTGTGCTAATGAATCTTGCGTTAGTAGATTTGTTGGGTGTGCCGAGGTGCTATCAAGTAGCCGCTGATTGGAAAAAAGAAAATGTAGAAACGGTGCGTATGGTGCTGCCATTTGATCCAGAATCTCACTCATTTGTAGTACTACACATGTATCCTATGTATGCCTATAAGTCTTGGCGGCGAGAAGCCTGGATAGAGGTGGCAGAATGGTTGCACAGTCAGAGTATGAAAATTGTGTTAACTGGTGGTAAAGACAAAGAAGAAATAGCTTATATTAATAAGTTGATGGGATTATTACCGGATGAGACAGTTGATGTGACTGGAAAATTAAACTTGGCGAGTGTTGCATACTTACTCAGCAAAGCCTCTGCATATGTAGGTCCGGATACCGTAGTCACACATCTCGCAGCGGCTACAGGTACACCAACGGTCGCATTATTTGGACCATCTAATCCGGTGAAATGGGGTCCTTGGCCTAAGGGGTATGACAGAGACAGTAATCCCTACAAGATGCAAGGCACTCAGCGAGTAAATAATGTAGTCATGTTGCAGGGTGAAGGTGACTGTGTACCTTGCATGGCAGAAGGATGTGAGCATCATGTCGCAAGTTTGAGTGATTGCTTACAGAATCTGCCTTCTACAAGAGTGATTGATTCACTACGTAGTCTCTTGAATCGACCACTTTAGTAACATTTCTTTTTGATTCAGCATACTTGCGTAGTTAACACAAACTCTACTGGCTTAAAAGTTACTAAGAATAATGTTGCGAAGTCGTGGAAAATTTCAGAATGGTATTTTCTAAATATTCATAAAAGACAAGTTACATAAATCATGCAGTATCCGCGACTATATATGAAATCTTTGACTATTTATATTCTATGCCACAACCGGCCTGACTACGCGAAGTTGGCTATTCAATCGGTTTTTGATCAAACTTGCCAAGACTTTACGCTAAAGGTATCGGACAACTCAAGCAATGATAATGTTGAACAAATGGTAAAGAACGAATTTCCGAAAATTCAATACGTACGAAGAACACCCATGTTGAATGCTTTTGAGCATTTCAATCGTTGCATTGAAGAAGCAAATACCGATTATTTCTGCCTGTTTCACGATGACGACATAATGAGCCCAAACTATGTTGATGCAATCATGCAATGCGCATATGAATATCCGAGTGCAATTGGCATTGGTGGCAATGCATTGGTTGAAGGATTCGGAAAACTGGAATCGCGAACTTCATTCCGGTCATTCCGAAAATATGAAATGATTGATAATCCACTTAATCTGGCGCGGCGCTACTTTTCACGCGCTCAATCCGGTATAGCTCCATTTCCCGGCTATATTTACAACCGACTGTTAGTTGGCGATCAGAGACTGCCACTAGATGGTGGTAAATATGCGGATGTAACCTGGCTGTTGTGCCTGGCTATGAAGGCCCCCATAGTTTGGGTCAGCTTGCCCGTAATAACGTACCGGATTCACGCAAATAACGATGGGAGTATTGAATCTCTGCGAGATCGTCTAAAGTTTTTCGGATTCCTCAAACAGAACGTCCAGTCATTTGGTGCTGGATTAATTAAAGATTATCGGAGTTTTGTATACAAAAAAATTTTAAATGAGCAGCTCGTAGGGCACGCTGCAAGACAGCATGTGATCGCCGCCTTTATGGGTCACTACCGATGGTCCAGATATGCAAGGATAGATTATTACAAAGCGCTTGTTGTCCGCCAGTTGGTCAAATGGATGGCTGAATAATGATTTATGGAAATATCATTGCTGACGGGCGAACCAACAACTCGCTGTTTGATACGGATGATAGCGTTCATCGCTATAACCCCACCCATATGCCCAGATTACTTCGTGAGGCATTTCTTGCGCAGGGGATAGAAATCAATACACCCGATATTAATCAGGGACGCTCCGTTGCTTTTGACCTACATTTAGAGGGAAGGGAATTTGTTGAGGACGGTACCGCAAAATACCTTATTGCCCTGGAAAATCCGAACCTCAACTATTTGAATGCAGACCGTGATTACTGCAAAAGATTTGCCAAGGTGTTTGCCTGGGATGCAAGGCTATTAGATTTACCCAATGTAATTAAAGTATTGGTTCCCAACCAATTACTATTAGAACCATTTCCATGTTATGCGGAACGAGATATTTTTAGTTGTTTGATCAATGCTAACAAGGCGTTCCGTGAAACAATACCTGATGATTTATATCGCGAACGCATTAACACAATTCGTTGGTATGAAAAGCATGCCTTGGATAAATTCGAGCTGTACGGTATGGGTTGGGCAAAACCCACACCAGCGTTTGGTTTGCATGGGAAGATCAGAAGGAGCTTGTCCAGCTTGAGAGCAAAACATTTTGGATATATACCATTTCCGAGTTATCACGGTGAAGTTTGCGACAAAAGCTCGATTATGCGGCGTAGTAAATATTCTTATTGCTATGAGAACACTCAAGGCCCTGACAACTACATCACTGAAAAGATATTCGATAGCTTCTTGAGTGGTTGTGTTCCCGTATATTGGGGGGCGGACAATGTGCTGAAATACATTCCTGAAGATTGCTTTGTGGACAGGCGGAATTTTAAAGACACAGCAGCGGTGCATGAATTCTTGCTTTCCATATCTCCTGAAGACTATGCTCGCTATCAGTCGAACATCCTTGGTTTTTTTGCAGGGGATGCCGCCAGAATGTTTAGCGTGGAATCTTTTGTGTCAATTGTATCTAAACAGATACTTCAGGATACTTTGAAAGGTGCTGGGAAACGGGAAAAGGCCGAGTAAATTATCAGATATATTAAATAGATCACAACTTCAAAATAGCCATTGCCTAATGGGGCAGATGATCTACTTGGCATGCAAAAATTATCTCCACAACTCCATCAGTTGAAGCATTGTCAGCAATCACTGTATCAACACAAGCTTCCAATCCACTGGAAATTTGCTTGAGGATGTTGTCAAACGTGCTGCTAATCAAGGTAGAACTTATGTAAGTAGGAATCCCTTCCGCAAAATATTGCTATTGACTTCTTTTACTCCATATCACGGTGTTTCATGATGCTGAACTATTCATCGCAGCATCGTGGTGCAGGAACGCCAAATAAACTAAAATTAGATATTGCATACAGACAATAATTGGCTATGAGCATTATAAGTAAATTGAGAAAAAAACTGAGAGAAGAACGGGGGCTGAAGAACGAAGAGCGTGAATGGGTGGGACGTGGATATGAATCTCCTAGTCCCTCATGGATCAAACGCAGTGTCCTTCTGCGCATTGGCGCGAAGAATGCAACCTGGATTGAGACGGGTACCTTCATGGGAGATACGGCTGCGTTACTGGCCCCACAATCAAAAGAAGTTTACTCCATTGAACCTGAGCGATCATTGTTCGAGCAGGCCGAGGCAAGATTTCGTAATGATCCTCACGTTCATATTATCCACGGCTTGTCTGAAAGCGTGCTTCCGACTTTACTGCCTAAGCTAAATGGAAAGGTAAATTTTTGGCTCGACGGGCATTATTCTGGTGGGATTACACACCAAGGTCCTACGGATTGTCCGGTGCGCGATGAGCTGGCGAATATCGAGAATAATCTCTTGAACTTTGAATCTGTGATTGTGATGATTGACGACATCCGCTGTTTCGATCCAACCATCCCGCTGTATGCCGACTATCCTGATTTGAACTATCTGGTAGATTGGGCATGCAAGAATAATTTACGTTGGCATATTGAACATGATATTTTCATAGCCCAGAGCAAGCCATCGAACTAAGGCGCTGTGATATGGTATTCACCAAATGGATGCAAAGTTTTTCGAAAAATAGAGATAGGATTACTGTAGTTACCTTTACTGGTGGCATGGGAGCGCAAATCATCAGCGCAGCGATTTATTTTTTACTTAGAAGTGAAGGCCAGACTGTTTACGCTGATTTATCGTATTTCGATAAACCGGAGTGCGTTGCTACAATTGGAAAATCTGGTGAGGTTTCCCATTGGCCGTGGCAACTGGAACCGTTCGGATTGACATCGGTATCTTTCGAGATTGCATCTGGGCAAGCAAAGCGTAATGTAGAGACGGTCAAGGATGGCTCGCAAAAAATGGCGCTCGGGTTAAAGGCGTTAAGGCAACCTGAGGTGCAAAAGCATTTTGCGATTACTGCGGATGTTGATGACATTTTGTCCGCGGGATTTTCATCAGGTTATCTTTGCATCCATATACGGCGTGGTGATTACGTTAATGTTGCGAGCCATCTGATTGCAGATATTGAATTCATCGAGTTGGCCAGTAAATTTTCAGGCTTGGTGAGGAATATCGTTGTAGTATCTGACTCGCCCATCGATGAGTCATTCCGCGAAGCTATTGCGACAGGATATGAGCAGGTTGTTTTTAGGGACAATATCGATGCATTCACAACACATCGCATTATGCGCAACGCGCGTATCCTTATCTGTTCAAATAGCCAGTTCAGCTTGATCGCTGCGCTGCTTAATCCGCAGGCATTGGTGGTGCTGCCTAAGCAGTGGTTCGGGGAGAATGATCGTGCCATCGAAGCTCCGATCCATGAGGCTTGTGGCTTCCAGATTCTGAATTCCACGCGAATCTAGCCTCTTGGGCGATCATCATCACGCCGTTTAGGTAATTTTGGTGGATCATTTGATAAATGGATATTGCTCATCCAGTTTTTTGCCAAACGCAAGTCGTGGTCGGCATTCCGTCGCGTAGGGCATCGCCACTTCCATTAAGATCGGCTCCTTAGCACTTACGATCTCGTGTATTGCAGTTTCCAGCTCGAAACGACTGGAAACGTAAAGGCTTTTTATCCCGTAGGCTTTAGCCAATTCGGCGAAGTCCGGGCAACTATATCCTTCCTTGGTGGACTGGTTCCTGCCATCGAAGTACATGTCCTGGAAGTTCTTTACCATTCCCAGCGAGTGATTGTTCATAACGATGATTGCAACATCCATCTGCTGCCGTTTTAATGTATCCAGCTCCTGAATATTGACCTGCAAACTACCATCACCGGTGATCACGATAACTTTGTGATTAGAGCTACGTGCAACGCCCAGTGCGGCAGGTAACCCAAACCCCATCGCTCCCATGCCGCCACTGTAGTGCGCTGCCTGATTCTTTTCCAGGCGCAGATTCTGCGCTGCCCACATCTGGTGGTTACCGACATCGCATACATAATCCACAGGCTTGCCTGTCATTGCGTTATTGAGCAAACTGAACAGCGTACTCGGGCTGATCTCCCAATCGGCATATTCATCTGAATCGGATAGCACCCTCAATGCTATGAGCTGTTTTAACCAATCGGATTGATTACGGCCAAATGTGCTGTCATCAATATTGAAACGTTCGAAAAATGACTGTGCATCAACGCAAATGGATAAATCTGACCTGATGCGATTGTCCAGTTGTGCTGCGTCGATGTCTATCTGTACAACTTTGGCATTCCGCGCGAAATCTTTTGCATTAGAACCTGTTTGACGTACATCTAGCCTTGCACCGATCACGATCAGCAGATCACAATTCTGAACCGCCCAGTTGGCTTCGCGATTGCCATAACTACCAATCATATTGAAGTAAAGCTCCCCAGCGACGACACGCTCGTGGCCCATCAGAGTTGAAACATAAGGAATACCATTTTCTTCAAGCTCGGCAATCCATTTAGGCATCGCTGGTGCCCATCGGGCACCACCACCGATACATATCAAAGGGCGCTCCGAATTACGGCATAGTTCGTTCAATTGCTTCAAAAGTGTTTCGTCGATAGACAACACACCCTCCAGCAGCAGGGGTTTGTTCAACCATGCTTCGACCACTGAATCCGGAATATCAGCGCGCTGAACATCATTGGGAATATCGATCAGTACCGGACCTTGACGCCCAGAAAGCGCAGCAGATAAAGCTTGGTGTAATTCCGGCAACAGTTTGTCTGCGCCTGTGACCTGAACGGCATATTTGGTTATAGTTGATGCAATCGGAATGACATCCAGCTCCTGAAAGCCTTGTTGCCGAATAGTACGCTCACCTTTCAACTCATGGGTATTCACTTGTCCCGTGATAAATAAGCATGGGACAGAGTCGAACCAGCAGCTACCAATGCCTGTAATCAAATTGGTCGCACCGGGACCACTTGTACCCATTGCCACCGCAAGCTGCTTACCCATTTTTTGCCGAGCCACACCCTCTGCTGCAAAAGCCGCAGCCTGTTCATGATGCATGGAGATAATGTTGAAACGGCCATCTTGCGCAAAACTGTCCAATAAATGCGTGATCATTCCACCTACCAGTTCGAAGCAATGGTGAACATGGTGTGCAGCTAGAAAATTGGCGACGGCATCAGAGGCTTTCATGATCTGTTAGGTGAAGACTGTTGATAAGAAGCCAGTGTCCTATGTACGGATTCTGCCAGACCAATCTTCGGTGTGTAGACTTGCTTGAACTTGTCCGTATTTGGGATGTATCTTGAGCGTGGTCCTGATTCCGATTGACCCTCGACGACCACATCCACGTCACCGACCTGTCTAGCGATTAACTCCGCGAGTTCGCGTATGGAAACATACGGTGCGTCAACACCCACATTATAAAGTTCGTCCGGCTTACCATTAAACAATAGCTTCCACAAACCGATAGTCAGATCGGCGGCATAGCAGTAGGTCCTTAGTGCAGCACCGTCACTATGAATGCGGATCTTTTTGTTACGCATTGCCTGGCGAATGAAATCCGGCACGGCAAAACTCCCCTCAATATCCTGATAGGGGCCTATGAATGCAAACAACCGCGAAATAACGGACGACACACCCGATGTGCTACACAATAATTCCGCATATCGCTTTGCTTCGCCGTAGCAGGAAGCAAGGTCAGGTGAGGTCGGGGCAGTTTCCACAAGCGCCTCCAGTTTATTCAATTGCCGTCCATACGCCGCACCGCTACTGAGATACAGCAGCCTGCGCACCCCGGCTCGGCGAGCATAATGCAGCACAGCACTCGTCCCGTTTGCGATGTCCTCCATCGTTTGCATTGGCGTATGTATATAACTTGCCGGGTCAGCAGGAGAGGCAGCGTGGATCACGTAATCACAATGTTCGTCCGGTGGTACCAAATCATGTCCATCCCATTCAAACCAGACCAATTCATTAATGCCGAAAAAATGCGGCCATCTTTTTTGGGTCGCAACCAGTGAGCGTGTCGGTAGAAGCAATCTGCAAGGAGCATCATTATGATCAAGGTTGTACGCGATGATAGTTTCAACCAGATAACTACCAACGAAACCACTACCGCCCGTAAGGAGCAAAGTCTTGTCGGACAGGGCTTGCAGCTCTTGCTCGCATGCGATTAACACGCTGCGGATATCTGCTTCCACGATAGGGGTGCGGCGCATCAACATCAGAAATTCACGCCGAAGAACGCTTCAATTTTTCCGATGACAAAATCCAGCATTTCGTTGCTCAAGCCCGGATAAACACCTATCCAGAAGGTGTCGCTCATGACGATATCGGTGTTGGTCAATTCGCCTGAAATGATAAAGTTACGGCTTTTCATATAAGGCTGACGCGTCAGGTTTCCGGCAAATAGCAGCCGCGTACCTATCTTGTTCTCATCGAGATATCTCAGCAGGTCGACACGTCCGATACCGGCATTCGGTTTGAGGGTGATCGGAAAGCCAAACCAGGATGGCTCACTATTTGGAGTGGCTTCCGGTAGCAGCAGGAATTCTTCACAGCTCTTCAGCCCGGCTTTCAGATAGGCAAAATTCTGTTTGCGTTCATCGACAAAACCATCCAACCTGTCCATTTGCGCTAAGGCACAAGCGGCCTGCATGTCCGAGATCTTGAGGTTATAACCCAGATGAGAATAAGTATATTTGTGATCGTAGCCTTCCGGTAAATCTCCCAGCTTTTGGCAGAAACGTTTACCGCAGGTGTTGTCTTTTCCGGGACCGCAATAGCAATCACGCCCCCAGTCACGGAAGGACTCGATGATGGTGTTGAGCTCATCGCTGTTGGTGAACACCGCCCCGCCTTCACCCATGGTGATGTGGTGTGCGGGATAGAAACTCAGTGTGCCGATATCACCGAAAGTGCCCACCCGTGTACCGTTGTATGTCGAGCCGAGTGCATCGCAGCAGTCTTCTATCAGCCACAGCTGATGTTTCTTGGCGATCGCGACGATTGTATCCAAATCATAGGGATTACCCAGCGTATGCGCCAGCATGATAGCCTTGGTTTTCGGCGTGATGGCCGCTGCGATCTTGGCAGGATCGATGTTATAGGTGGGTAGTTGCACATCCACAAACACCGGTACGGCACCGAATTGCATGATAGGGTTCACCGTCGTGGGGAAACCCGCCGCGACCGAGATGACTTCGTCGCCCGGTTGGATGGCGCGATCACCGAGCTTATGAGAAGTCAGCGCCGAAAATGCCAGCAAGTTAGCTGATGAACCGGAATTTGTCGTGAGCGCGTGCTTCACGCCGAGGAATTCCGTCAGCCGCCGCTCGAATGCTTCATTGAAGCGTCCTGTCGTAAGCCAGCCATCGAGCGAAGCATCCACCATGTTTTGTAATTCCGCAGCACCCATCACCTTGCCGGAAGGCGGCACGACATTCTTTCCCCCCTCGAACAGCACCGGCACATAGGCCAGGTCGGCATACTGTTTAACGAGGTCGGCGATTTGTGTGCGTATTTGTTCTTTTGTAGTCATGACTCTCTCAACTGATGTATTGACTGATTTGATTCAAAGTTATTTGTCGCATGTCCGCTTTATTGAGGTAAGCGCGTTGCCAAGCAACGATCATTTCTAGAGTATGAGACAGATCCCAGCGCGGCTGCCAAGCCAAGCGTGCTCTGGCCTTGGCACAATCCAGCTTGAGGTAGTGCGCCTCGTGTGGATGATTGCTCGGATCCAGCTGCCAGCTCGCACCATCGTCCCACAGATTGGTCAATTGTCCGACTATCCATTTCACGGGCCGGGCATCTTCATCTCGGGGGCCGAAGTTCCAGCCTTCTGAAAAAGCTACGCCCTGTTCATATAGATGTTGCGCAAGCAGCAAATAGCCGCTTAGCGGTTCCAGCACATGCTGCCAGGGACGTACCGCGTGCGGATTGCGTATCACCACCGAACGACCAGCACTAATTGCATTCAAGATATCCGGAATCAGGCGATCCGCTGCCCAATCACCACCGCCGATCACGTTACCTGCGCGCCCCGTAGCAATGGCGACTTTATGTTCATCATATTTTGCCGAGTTGAAGAACGAGCTGCGATAGGCGGCGGTCACCAGCTCAGCACAACCCTTGCTACTGCTGTAAGGATCGTAGCCGCCCATGGGTTCGTTCTCGCGATAACCCCACACCCACTCCTTGTTATCGTAGCACTTGTCACTGGTGACATTGACTATGGCACGCACCGAAGGTGACTGGCGAACCGCTTCGAGCAGGTGTACCGTACCCATCACATTGGTCGAGTAAGTTTCAACGGGATCAAGATAGGAATAGCGAACCAAAGGCTGCGCAGCCATATGGATAACGATGTCTGGTGAGAAATCGCGCATCGCATTGGCCAATGCTTGCCCGTCACGAATATCACCGATAACGGACGTCATACCCTGCGCGACATTTGCAACTTCGAACAAGCTGGGTTTCGTCGGCGGTTGCAAGGCATAACCTGTCACCTCGGAACCGAGCTGTTGCAGCCACAGGCTCAACCAACCTCCCTTGAAGCCCGTGTGCCCCGTCAGGAAGATTTTTTTACCCTGCCAGAATGAAGAACTTATTTCCATACTTTCCAAGGGGCATTGCCGCTGTTCCACAACTCTTCCAAATAATTTTTGTCACGAAGCGTATCCATTGGCTGCCAGAAACCGGCATGTAGATAGACGAAGAGCTGACCGTCGCGCGCCAGTTTTTCCATTGGCTCGCGCTCCCATACCGTATCGCCGTTTTCAATCAGATCGATCACCTTGGGTGAAAGGATAAAGAAACCACCGTTGATCCATGCGCCGTCGCCATGCGGCTTTTCCTCAAAACTGGTGACACTGTCACCCTGCAGATTGAGTACACCAAAACGACCGGGCGGCTGCGTGCCCGTCAGCGTAGCAAGTTTGCCATGCGTACGATGGAACGCGATAGCCTCCGTGATATTCACGTCACTTACACCGTCGCCATAGGTGAAACAAAAATCCTCGTCATCCAGATATTCACGCACGCGCTTCAGGCGACCACCCGTCATGGTGTTATCACCGGTATCGACCACCGTTACCTTCCATGGCTCGGCACTGTTCTGATGTACTTCCATCTTATTGTTCTGCATATCAAAGGTCACATCCGACATATGCAAAAAATAGTTGGCGAAATATTCCTTGATCATATAGCCTTTGTAACCACAACAGATGATGAAATCATTGATGCCGTGCTCTGCGTACATCTTCATGATATGCCAAAGGATAGGTTTACCACCGATTTCGATCATTGGTTTGGGGCGAAGGGTGGATTCCTCACTAATTCTTGTTCCCAGTCCACCAGCAAGAATTACTGCTTTCATACAATCGATTCCTAACCCTATTTGGATTATTGATTTTAACGGGGATAATAGTTAATTCAAAGCAAACACTGCTAGGTATTCATCAGACCATTGCAAGTCTAACTAAAATTAATGCGCGTTTGAAAATTGAATGCGGTGCAATTGTGCATAGGTACCATTATTCTCCAACAATTCATGATGGGTACCTGTTTCAATAATTTCTCCTTTTTGAAGCACGATGATGCGATCAGCTTTCTCAATGGTGGAGAGACGATGTGCGATAACCAGCGAAGTCCGCCCTTGCATCAAGGTTTCAAGAGCAGCCTGTACATGTCTCTCCGATTCGCTATCCAATGCAGAGGTGGCTTCATCGAGGATCAGGATGGGTGCGTTTTTCAGAATAGCCCGAGCTATGGCGATGCGCTGACGTTGACCACCGGAGAGTTTTACACCACGTTCGCCGACCAGCGTGTTTAACCCCTCCGGCATTTCACGTATGAATTCCATTGCATGCGCGGCATTTGCGGCGGCGATGATTTCATCTTCTGGTACCTCGCGAGCTTGACCATAAGCGATATTCGCGGCAACGGAATCATTGAATAACACGACTTCCTGGCTGACCAGTGCGATATTTGTACGCAAGTTGGACAGCGTAAGATCGGCTAGATCATGGCCGTCCAATGTAATCCTTCCGCTGCTGGGCAGGTAAAAGCGTGGCACCAAATTTGCCATCGTGCTCTTGCCGCTGCCTGAGGCACCAACAAGCGCGACTGCCTGTCCCGCAGGGATATCAAAATTAATGTCGCGCAATGCCAATTGGTCGTCATGGCTGTATGAGAGGCTCACATGCTCGAAAGTAATGTGCCCCTTGGTACGTCCAATGGCGAATTTTCCTGTATCGACTTCGCTTGGGGTATCGAGTAATGCGAATACGCTTTCCGCTGCCGCCAGTCCACGTTGCATGGACTGGTTGACACCGGTGATACGTTTGAGCGGCGCAGTCAGCATAAGCATTGCTGCGATAAATGAAAGAAAGCTACCCACAGTGGTTTCATCACTTTTTGACTGTACTGTTGCAATGTAGATGATCACGGATAACGCGACTGCAGCCACCATTTGTACTAGAGGCACATTGGCAGCGCCGGCTGCTAGATATTTCATGAAATAACGGCGCACCCAGTTTGCCTGCTCATTAAAACGGTTACTTTCATATTCCTGTCCGCCAAAGAGCTTGACCACCTTGTGAGCAGAAATACTTTCCTCGATAACCTGGGTGACATTGCCCATTACACGTTGGGTATCCCGGCTCGCATTGCGCAGCCGGTAGTTCAGAGTGCGGATGATGATGGCGATGATGGGCAGCATCACAAGAGAGAGCAGCGTCAGCTTCCAGTTGAGATAGAAAAGCCAGCCGAGTAGACCGACAATGATGATGGAATCCCGGACCATAATGGTTACTACATTGGTCGCCGCTTCGGTGACCTGCGTTACGTCGAATGTCAATTTAGAGATCAGGTTGCCAGTTGTATGGTCGTCGTAAAAACGCGTGGGGAGCGATAGCAACTTGCTAAACATTTCTTGGCGCAGATCTGCAACCAACTTGGTTCCAACCCAGCCTATGGCATAGGTACCTATGAACGATGCGACACCGCGTACAAAAAATATGACCAGTATGAACACCGGTGCCCAGCGCATGATACTGTCGTCTTTGTCTACAAACGTGCCATCGAGCAGTGGCTTCAGAAGTGCAGGCAGCAATGGCTCAGTCGAAGCTGTCACTGCCATGGCAAAGATGGATATCGCAAACGTGCGCCAATAAGGTTTGACGTAACCGAGTAAACGCAGGTAAAGCTGGGTGCTGGTCATATTCATTGTGCTCACTTTAGCAGAAAATGAAGTCTCGAAGCCCTACCCTACCCTGCAGATAATTCGAGTTTATCAATATATGTAAACATTCCGGACGATTCAAACCAACCGCCCCAACACGCGTCGCTTGACCGCGCGGACAAGGGTGGACAACAGGCCTTTTCTGTTCTGACCATGATCGAGATCCTTGTCCCAATTCGATTGACTGCATACGCCCGGATAGATTTGGCTTAATACGTCGTTGTTTTCAGATGATTTTTTCGCATCCTGAAATTGTGCCTCGTAGTGATAACAACGGAATAGCGTTTCAACAGGCCATAACTCGACGGATTTGAACGCCAGCAGCGCTTCGCCATACCATCGCATCTCGGATGGAAACAATTTGATCGCGTCGAGAAAAGTCATATTGCGTGGTTTGAGATGTTTGTCAGCGAGGTCAGACCAGACGCGCCTGTTCCACACCACCGGCAAGGGGCCGAAGTCATATTGCCTTCCGGTGCGACCAAAGATATCCATAATGGCTTTGCATTCAGCGTCCCGGTTGCGCTCAATTTTGGTGTGCTTGTGTAAGAGCCCAAACAAACGCAGTTCAAGGCTTTCATTCATCACCGTGTAAGGATGTCCGCCGGGTGCCAGAAAATCATCTTGTGAAAAGTCGCGAATAAAATATGAATCTGAGTCAAGACAAAGATAGTTTTTACAAATCTCTAAACGCCAAAATTCTGATTTCACGATCTGCTGTGATAGCCCGCCAGGTAACGCATCCAGATCTTTTTGGATGATGGAATTGTTAGCCGCGATAATTTCTTCATCTGGCAAATAGGTTACTCCTTCGTTGCCAATTGTATTTTTGAATAATTGTAAATCAGCATTCGGGCACGAAAGGTAAAAAGACAAATTTTTGGTGTTGAAACGATGAATACTTTCGCTTAGGCGCTTGGCACGCAGCAAGTCACGATTGTAGGTTTTGCAGTAAAGAACAATGTCCTTCATTTGGAGGTATCAAATGAGTTTTTGAAATGGTGCGGAATACACTTTTCCGCTAGTTCAACTATTTGCCTGGTGGCAGCTTCAGAGGTGTATGGTGAAGGCTTGGCAGAATCAGTAAGCTCGTCCTGCGCCCATCTTGCGTGTAGCTCTTCAAGTACTTGAGCTATTGAATCCACGTCATCTGCCTTGATCGCCCAGTGTCCCAATTCGCGCAGCATTTTTTCCATTTGGGGATTATTCCAAACCAAAGCAAGAATAGGACGCTGCGTCCAGAGATATTCATACGTTTTTGACGGAATATATTCCTCGCAGACAGGAATCGTGCCGTGAAGCAATAACAAACAATCGACAGCATTCATTCGTTTGATGACTTGATCCCTGCCACTCAGTCCGGTTATTGGGTCGGTTTCAAGACGACCAAACCGCTCAATCATCCACGGATGCGGAAAATCATGTAGGGCTTGTGTTGTAACTGGATCGACATTGCTACCATAAACTTGAATACGAAAAGCTTCTTTCCATTGAGGATGGTTTTCTAAAACTTTTTGTAGTGCTGACAAAATTATTTTCAGGTTTCTCGTTTCAGCCAGCGAACCAAAGTGGCCTATTATCAGGTGTTCACTACGTCGATAAGGAGATCGTGCAAATTCCGGTGGATTCGATCCGGGGATGATGCAATGCCCACGATTTTCAAGCTCGGGATGCCTGGTACGTGCCCTTGCCAAAGCTTCCTCGGTAAACCACCAAACGACATCTGCATGCCGACAAATTGTTTCTTCCAGCCAAGTGGAAAACTTTACACGTGTTGTTTTAGGCTGGGTATCAAGAATGATGGGGTCATGAATTTCTGCAATCCAAGGCAAGCTATATCGTCGAGCCAACCAATAGCCAGCCAAGTGTGCGGAGTAAGCACCTCCAGTGGAGTAAATAATTGACGGTTTGCGCTTACGAATAATCCGTGCGCCGGTGATGTATGCAGTAATTGCCCAAGACCAATGGGTTTCAATCCGTATAAAAATTTTTTCAATTAGGTAAAAAGGGAGCAGCAGTAGGGTAATCAGGGTCATTGCAATCCGGTAAATAAACCGTGAGGCGATACGTTGCTTCAGGTAGTGACGTAAATCAAAACGCAAAGCTACCGGACCGGCAGGAAGAACTTGATGATGCTCAATCACTGTGTCCTTCTTTCCGGTAATAGCGCTGACAACAATAGGCTCAATACCAAGGTTGAGCAGGTGAGGTATCTTGTCTGTAATGGTTTGGCTTGCAGCTCGCCCATCCATATTAAAACCATGAGATAGCACCAGCCAGGCTTCTTTATCACTACTTTCCATACTTATCTAATCTTGTTCATTGGAACGTTGGGAGTTTATACCACTATCGAATACCAGCAAGCGGGTAAGTAAATACATGATGATCGTATAGGTCGCTGCAGCCAGCAATTGTGCGTAAATGGGGTTCCAACTCAGAACGCGCAGGGCAAATTCCAATACGAACAGATTTATAACGAAACAGACAAGGAATGCGCCAAGATAACGTGTTCCCTCTGAAGTTATATGTCCTTTGCTACGGAATACGATTTTTTTTGTTAAGAAAAACCCTAAAATAAATCCCAAAAAATAGCCACAGATATTTGCAAGGATTGGGGAAATTCCAAGCGCCATCAATAAAAAAATAGCAGAAAATCCTACCAGCGTATTCAGTGCGCCACTACCTGCATAACGACCAATATAGGCAGATTCAGTTTGCCAGTTGGACATAATATTGTGCACCGAGCGGCAAGTGCTTTAGCCAAGGTTCAATTTTGCGTAAAAAAGCAAGTGGCCGCGGAAAGAATAGCGTGTAGCCATGCTGTTCAGAAAGGAATCCGGCCTTATGGGTTAATTCAAGTGTCGTTTTAAGCTTAAGCATTTCAGCGTCCACATCGAACGGGCAGCGCTCGAATATCCAGCGTGTTGCCGGGTTTAATGGATTGTGCTCAAACAGAAACATTTGTCCGCCTTCAGCAAGAACCTGACGGCATTGAATAAGTGCTTCCAGACGTTGCTCAACCGGGATGTGATGAAATACATTTGCTGCAACGACCACATCAAAATGCATAGTCGATATATTGCTCCAGTCGGCAAATAGCATTGCCCGTGGTGTACGTGTCGCTGCAATCTCAAGCGAGGCAGACGATAAATCATAGCCGAACAACTCGGTGTCAGGAAAATATTTGTCAAGGTAGGGCAAACTGCGACCTGCACCGCAACCAAAATCGAGTATGCGGGCAGGTTTTCGGTTTCCAAGGCGTGCAGCCATCAAGGCAACTTTGTATTCGGCAAAATAACCATCTTCGTTCAGGCTCTCGGGTATGGATTCTCCCAGCACCTGGTCATACTGCCTAGCATACTGATCGAACTCAGGTTTATTCATTAACTTTGGACAGCATCCAGGTGGTTGTGCCTACAATGAACTGAGGTTTGTGATTCAGTTTCAGGTATGTGCGACCAAGGTATTCGCCTATCATGCCTATACATAGCGTTTGTATGCCGCCGATAAATAAAATTGTT